>Ga0172379_10004331_pt1 | contig 21148 bp, 33 predicted proteins | sample GrowelOW334metaG_FD_119756 | JGI IMG/M metagenome (GOLD analysis project Ga0172379, IMG submission 119756) | Groundwater microbial communities from an aquifer near a municipal landfill in Southern Ontario, Canada - Groundwater well OW334 metaG | ecosystem: Environmental > Aquatic > Deep...
CAACCTGCCGGACAAGGAGATCAAGCAGGAGATCGAAGTGTTCCGCGAATACCAGGATGCGAACGGCAAGCCGGTCACCAGTATCAAATTGGGCGACGAAGTCGAAGTCCACCTGAGCATCCGCGCCATCGGCAAATACAGCCTGCAGAATGTCGCGATCGTCGACCTGCTGCCCGGCGGTTTCGAGATCGTGCCCGAGTCGCGCGCAGACCAGTCAACGGCAATGGCGAATGACAAGCCTGATGGCGGCGAAGACGAGAGCGATTCGGAAGGCGGCGACAGCGGAGGGAATAGCGATACCCCGGCATCGCAGTGGGTGCCGCCGATCGGCACCGCCAAATCCAACTGGCATCCAACCTATGCCGACGTGCGCGAGGATCGCGTGGTGCTGTATGGCACGGTGGACAACAGCGCGCAACTCTTCGTCTACAGGATCAAGGCGACCAATGCGGGCACCTATGCCGTACCGCCCACATTTGCCGAGGGCATGTATAACCGCGGCGTGCTGGCCCGTGCGGTGGGCGGAAAGATTATGGTGGAGGGGAAGTAGGTGAAGTATTTGTAGCCCCCGTGTTACTTGGACGGGGGTAGCGGAAAGGCCAATGTCTGAATCAGCCAATACAAGCAATTATGAACGGCTGCTTTCGTGGCATCGAATTTGATGATTTGGATATTTGTTGTGTGCCAGAAGCAGCCGCTCGACTTTTATTGGGTAGCAAAAACAAATCGACTCCGGTACATTTCATTGTAATAATTTTTAAAATGCAATCCTTTAGATATATGATTCAAGGTCTTCGAAATTGACAATATCAGAAGCCTCCATTGGAAGATTTTGTAGATATTTAAAGGGAACAGGTGCACTGACAACTAATGGGTAGCGAATCCGAATCAGGCCGGTGGGCAGCTTAGTAAATTTGGCAACCTGCGCAAGATTCGCTTTAAGCCAGTTAACTCGGCGAAGATGCCTAAACATATGGTCACCAGAATTACCCTGGAATCTCTTGCAAGCTTGAGCCAGCTCGGCGATCGTTCTTGATTGCTTCAGACGCTTACATTCAATAGCTAGCACTCTTCCATCAGAGTGCCATGCCAGAACATCAACATTACCGAGATTAGGATTTTTACCTGCACCCAGTTGGGTCATATTTACTCCTGGAATCGCCTGCCATCCTAATTCATTTAATGCTGCTGCAACTTTAAGTTCAAAACGTTTACCTAACAAATCTACCCACGTCCCTAGAAACGACCGCATTTTTGTAGATGTAAAAACGTCTTTGTCAAAGGAGGCTTTTTGAATGGAATCCAGTATGTAAGCAAGTGACTCCCGGAACGTACCAACTCCGTAGATAAGCTCACGGTGATCGCCATTTTCACAAACTACAATAGGTCGATGGGTCAATGATAGGCGGCGGTTAAATCGCCAAGGATTAACATCCTTGTAGAGCACTGGCGGCTGAGCCACCCAAGTAGCTCGTGCAGTTAAACCAAATGCAACCACAAAGGCTTCAACGTCTGCTGTCGTTACCCCGGCATCTTTTCGACCTGAGGCCACTTCGTCAATGGTTGTTTTAACGATGACAGCTCCGCGTTTAACGGCAAGATCCTGCAATTCACCTGTAATTTCCTGGAATGCTGAAAACGAGAGACCATATTCGGCCTGCCATGCTTCAAGGAAGCTCGTTGAATCAAACATTGACTCCGATTCCTCTGGAATATCATTTTTATTAAGGCCGACCCAGCTCTCATAGCCACTAGCAGCCAACGCATAGCCTTTTCCAAATGACTCATCAGCATAGGGGCGCGCAAATTGTGCCAAGATGTCAGCATCGAGCGAGTACCCTCCATTGGGATATAGGGTGACTCCCTTGGCGGAGAGACCATAGTAGACAACGTCAGACTCTCGACCGAGTTCTATTATCGAAGACATTATTCCAATCATCTCATCCAATGAATACTCATCAGGGGTTACACCGGTATTTGTGCATTCACAAATCGCCGCCTCGGCAAGCGCACGAATCGTAATTTTCAATTGCGCACGTTCACGCTCAATCTCACCCGCCGCTCGTGTTCCTTCACCAACCCCATAGAGAGCTTGTACGGCTCTTGCCGTTGAACGCCAACGAGTTTTGTCTCGCAATAGTGTCTCGTGCAAATGCAACAGCTCTGATATCAGCCCAGTTCTATCAAATCTCTTTAAGAGAATAAGCAGCCGATCAATTTGATTCAAAACAGCGGCGTTAAGTACTTCCACACTTGCCTCTTTATCAAAAGGAGTGGGCTTCGAGAATGGCGGCCTCCATGTAAAAGCAGACCGAGCTGCAAACTTCATTTGCTCGATGGGTTGCCTATACACTCGCCTAGAGTCAGATGCGATCAAATAATCCACATCATAATGCATCCGAAAAGAGTGAAGCACTCGTGAATCAGTTCCCCCCAGCACACCCATTGCTTCTTCAACAGGAATCAGCGACCGTGCTTCTGTCGTATCCGCAAGCAAAATAAGAGCTCGAATTAGTTGCGTAAGCAAGAGCTGCTCTCCACTATTCTCAACATTATTAAAATTCTTCAGGAAGTTCTCACCAGCGACCAGTCGAATAGAGGGGGCATGCTGATCTCGTATAACAGAAAGCCCTGCCTCATTTAAGGGATCGTCATCTAGTTCTTTTTGTGGGCGCACTTGCTGAAAATCAATCGTTATCTCGATAACAGGGAATTCAAACTGCAACGCATGAGATAGTCTTCCCAAAATATTATGAAGTAGTAGTTGTAATGCTTCCCATAGTTTGAAGGCGGACTCCCTGACTATTCCATCACTTGGAGCAATAACACTAAGCCAAACAACTGTCCCGTGATGTTTAAGGCAAAAGCTCAAGAGGCCACGCGTAATATGGTTAATGCTGACATAAGCTGGAACTGATCGAAGCGACTCATATAACGCTTCAGGATTCGCGCGCTGAACGATTACGAAACCTTCATTCAGTGTCATTTCACAATGTTCATCTATAGCCCTCCGGCGAGCCGCCCGATATTCTGCGACGAAATCTGTTCCAATTTGAAGATAGGACGGTTGATCGTGCGGCATGTCGGAAATTCGAAGGTAGAAGTCCTCTTTTACCCAGAAAGCATAAAAATTCAGAATGCCATTCTGAAAAGGGATTTCTAGGCCTTCCTGTCTAAGCCGCTTTTCTTGATTCAACAACAACAGAAGACGATCGACTGGATCATCGGGGTCACGAAAAAACATTTCCAAATCACATAGGCGAATTGAAGTGAAAGTCCAAAGAGGGCGTTCTAGTGGATGGTTTCCGACATATGCCTGCCCAAGGTGCCCCATAATCCACAAGGTATGCGCTGAATCTATTTCGAAGCTGGACTCGAGATGATTACGGAGTGCTTCTACGTGCTCATCAACCTTTTGCTCATCTGTGGACGAAAGTTGACTAGGCGTCAGCAAACCAGTCGATGCCATCTGCCTAAGGTCGTCACCCCCAAGCAGGAAATGCAAATAGCGACGACCACCTACACGCACGACAATGCTTTGACAAACACCATCGACGCCGCCATTCTCCCTCGGAATTTTAACAAGTTCCATTCGATGACGACTTCCATGACGAATGGTTTGGTAGAGTCTACGTTGTATACACCTCATTAACGCTGACTGTAGCGTACCTATCATCCTTGCTTTGTTGGCACAATCAATTAGGTATCTACGAATGGCATATGTAATTGCATTGGGCAGTGCTATCACATAGTCACCTTCAAAACGAAGAAGTGGTTTGCGATGTAAATCTGACTCCTGATTGCTTTGACCAAGCAGCGTCGTTCTTGTAGATAGGTCAAAAACGAAAGGGGCCAGCAACTCATGGTCAATTCCCAAGTCAGCCAGCTCACGTTCATGAAAGACTACATGTTGAGACCATTCATTAAGGGGTGTTTTATGAATAATGGGGATGGTATTTTTGGGTTGTGAGGCCTCCATTTGCCAACGGGCCAGCCCAGCCCTATCTATCATCACATCCGAAAGGCGCAATAAAGCCAGCGTAGGACGCAGCCAATTTCGCTGCGCATCCCCTCCATACAGACTTAGCGTCTCAATAAGAAGTGTCGTAGAACTCTCGGCAGCTTCCCAAAGTCCACCAAGCACACGAAAGTCTCCTTCAGTTGTTAATACATTTACGACAAAGACATCCTCGGCTGGGTCTTCCAAACGAGCAATCTCGGAAACACCGAGATGACGATTTAACCAATGGTCAAAATTTTTCCAAGACGGACATGATTTTCCGTCACAAGAAGCAACGGCAAGCAGAGTAAGAAATTCTAGACGATAACTATTGGCTTGAAAGCGGGGAATTGTAGATATTCCTGCAATCTGTGAAACAGTGGATTGCAAATTGTAGTTTCGCAGAATGGATGCAAGCAACTTAGCCTTCGGATGATTCATCTGGCCGACGGCATTAGCAAAGAATTGGGGAAAAATGGAGTTATTCATACCATTTTAAATTTGGAGGCGAGGATTGGGCTAGATTGATTGTTTGTGTTCCACAGCAATAGCGATAGGCGCACGCTTGAAAAACATCATTGCCACTACACCCGAAGGTGCATAAGCATGTAAATGTTGTGCAAGGTCATAGGGCAAACTGAAAAAACGCATTAACCAACGTGCGTCTTCTAGGTAGGGACGCATTAGCAATTCCGAACCTTCAATAATCTTCTTTTCGTCAGTGTAAAGTTCACTTTTGTGATGCATCCACGAGTTTCGTTGATTGCAAAGATGATCCAGCGTTTCGTAGAGTGCGGAATTTTTATCTAAAACGTATTGCGGACAGTATTTCGTTGGGCCATTGAGCCACTTACTCCTGAGGCCATTTCTTTCGATCTTAGCAAACTCATTAGCTAACCCTTTTTCGAACAAACCTACAGCTAGAAACGCATTAATTTCAGCCTCGCATAACGCATGTGACAAAAGTGTATTGGTCACATACATAGTCATGAATCGTTTTGAAAACAGTGACTGAAACTGCCAATAGTCAGAATTACCACTTTTAATTTGACTATCAGCATGTGACCAAAGTTCTGCGTCTGATATGGTCGGATTCAGGTTGCGAAGATGATCGTAAAGACTTTGACGTTCGCCATCAAAATCTGAAAGTGGGCGAGGCTTGAATGTGGCCATCTCATCTAAAAGATCGTTGAAGGGCCCCCAGAAAGATTGTAGAGCGACATGTATGTGCTCGTAATGAACGGAGGTTGTATAGCTTGGGTTCATATATGCGAGAACCTAATTTTGACCAATTGAATGTTACAGCAGATATAACGAAGGCAGGGTTGTAAAAAATAAAAAGGTCAGCGTCTTGGCAAGCTTTTATTTATTTGCGGCTCGGAGCGGAATCGCACCGTCGACATGCGAACTTTCAAACAGGTGACATCTTAGCTGTTTGTCTTGTGGCAGGGGGTGTCTGAAATTCTGAGCAAAAGGTACCGGAGTCTAATTGTTTTTCGCTGTGAGGAAGATAGCAATGTTCAGAGGTCAATCGTCAAGTCTTGGGCAAACAATTAGCGCTTAATTTCTGACCATCCTTCCGAAGTGCGCCGGCCTTGGGTCACTCTGCCAACGATGCACTGGTCGTTAATGGAATACACCAAACCAGCATGACGTATTCGGAAGCCGAACAGTGTACGAATCTCCGAGCAGACTGCGAGATGTTTTCGATCTGGCGAAAGAAGCGCGGATTCAACGCGACAACGCACACCATCGAGCGCCGCCGAGACCTTCGTCGACACCGTGTCCCACAGTCGGGTCTCATCCGCATTTCTACTGATGCCGTCAAGCAGTAGAACCAGTGGGGAGAGCCGCAAACTACCATTTTCTGTTACATATGTAACGTAAATTGGAAGTCCGGTCAATTCACAGATGCGGAGATCGTCCGGGTGGACCTCTCGTCCGCTCCAAAGACATGACTTAGCTTCGGCTGGCGCACAAAATTTGCCAGCTAGCGAACGAACGGCAACTTCTTCAAGCATCTGTGCACCTGAAAGGATGCTCGTCACCAACAGATTCTTAAGGACACGCTTGCCGGTTACTGCGCAACGCGAAAGTTCAGTCGGCAACACGCGTTTTTGTGTAATTGCGCATGATTCCAATATCCCAGGCCGAACATAGCTCCCAGTCACCTCACATTGCTCTGCCTCGATCAGCGCTACTGGCTGGTGAGTTACATGGCAGATAATAAATTCCTGTTTGTGTCCCGTCTTTCCGGAGACCACTGATCTTGTTTGCTCATCGACGCGATAGCGCTTCCCGGATAACTGACTAACGCTAAGCTCGCTCTTTAGAACCTCCGAATGTGTAAATTCGCACTGATCAAAGTAGTCTGGTTCCGCTCGTTTCCCGCTTAGCGCCGAAGTCCTAAGAAATGCGCTTGCGACCAGTTGTCCGCTCACCGCTGACAATTCTGCTTCGTCCTTGAGAACCCGTTTACCGCTTAGGCTACACAGAACCGTGAATTCCGGCAGCGCAAGCCTTGAACTCATCTCGGACCGAACGAGGAGATGCTCCAGCACCATAGCTCCCGTGACCTGACATTGCTTGAGGCATGTCTTAGGAACAGTCTTTCCGGATCGAACGCAGAGACCCATTTCTGGTTTGTCAACTAATTCCCCCGTATGCGGCGTGATTGTGACCACGCTGTGGTAATCGAATTCAGTATCAAACCGGTATTGCACCTTCACTTTTACTAGACGGTACAGACTTCCTTTGAGAGCAACTAGTGTCATTTCAAGACGGGGCGTGAAGTCATCTTCCAACTTCCTTTTTTTTCGTTCATCGTCACCCGCAGCCTGTATCTCCTGCGATCGCCTTTCCAAGTAAAAGCGGCAGAATTCGGAGATCGCCCCATCCAATTTGGCAACGTCGGACAACTGGTCGACATTAATTCCGAGAGAGCTGGGCTTCTCAAGTGTGTGAGGTAAGGGTCCCAATGCTGATCGCTCTATTCGACCATGGTGCTCACCCGGTGAGCAGGGAACCTCGACGAGGCGCTCGTAACTGTCATGCGCAACCGTGGCACGTACACGTATTAGGGCCGTGCCTTGGAAACAACATTGCAGTTCTCCGATCTCTATTGCCTTAGGCGTTCCGCCAAAGGCGAGAACCCACTGACGGGCATTTTTCTCGCTTTCGTTGGCAGGATTCTGATCGAGATCCTCAACATCATAGACACCTGTCGCAATGACGCGGCTGACTAGCCGTAGGAAGGCGGCAGTACCGGGAGCGTAGAGCGTGCTTCTTGCGCCTGCGCCAGTGGGCTCTTCGAAGCGGATGTATTCACGACCACCGCTCTCTTCCACGAGATACAGGTCTGGCGGTTGAGGCGTAATGCGCGCGCCCAGGCTCTTGAGTGCGGCCAGAGTGAAATCACGTAGCTCCATTGATCGTACGATAGCCGGCAGCGTAGGAGCGCGAGGTCCGATGTATTCGGCTCCATCCATCCCGCCGAGCATCGCATTGATGCTTTCTTCTTCGCGCTCCAATTCATTCTTCGCATCTGCAATGCTTTGCTCCGCCTGTAGGGTGGCTGCCTCCACGTCCTTACCGGCGAGTGCTGCGATGACCAGTTGGCGAATTTTTTCGTCAAAGCTGATCGCGCCGTTCTCATCCTCTCCGCTGATTCCAGATGCCTCGAGCAGTGATTCAATATCGCCAATGGCGTGGGATGCCATCTGGAGCTTTTCCATCAGGCGTCCGACGATGTACTCCTCAAAGGTGCCGCGCAACATTATGTTGAAAACACCGACGCTGGCATGTTCGGACGCCAAGCGTTGCACTCGCCCTATGCGCTGCTCAACGATCATCGGGTTCCACGGCAAATCATAGTTAACCAGTACGTTGGCAACCTGGAGGTTGACACCTTCGGACCCAGCTTCAGTAGACACGATAACGTGGCAATCAGGCGGATTCTTCCGGAAACGCGCGATGGTTTCCTGGTTGCGCTGGCCGGACATCCCATTAATTATCCCAACCTTGAGGCCATTCTTTTCCAGAAACGCTTGGATGGTAGTCTGGGTCTCCAACCTCCCCGTGAATACGACCAACCGCCACCGATCCGGATTTTCCTGTTTCAGTCTATTAATTAACTCACCGAGCCCATGAAGCTTGGCACTTGCAGGCATTCCGATAACTATAGCGCGGACAGTTGCGGCAAGTTCTTGTGGAACGGTGCCATTCCTTGCCATGTTGTTCAACTGCGACATTAGCGCATCCGGACTGCTGGTCAGCGCCTGCAGGATCGATATTTGCGCTAGCCGATTCAGTCTCTGGATTGGTTTGGCGATAGCGTCGATCAGCTGAAGTTCCGCCACCGTCGGGTCGACCTTGTGCATTTGCACTACTCTATCCGGGAAGTAGAGTTTCGCATCGCCGCGCCGGACTCTCGACATGTAACCGTAGACGATCGAGCGGAACTCGTCGCGTGCTTCCTGCTTCAACTGACGGGCCTGATCCCGATTGTCGGCGATAAACTTCCGAGCAAACATGCCTTCGCTTCCAAATGGATTTTGATGGCCACGCGCAACAGTCAGCAGATCGACCAGCGAATAGAGATCCCACAGGCGGTTTTGTATTGGCGTCGCGGTCAGCATCAGGACAAACCGAAACCGACGCTCTTCCAACGCTTGCCGGAAGCGCTTAGCGACTAGCGGGGGGTTTGCGACACCATATACATTATGCGAATAGCGGAAGCACTGCTGGCCCTGATTATTATGGTTTTTTATAAGAGACAATCCCGCCCCAATTGTTAACGAGGTGCGGCCATGTTGTTTCCATTCCCTACCGATCTGTTCGGGGAAGTTCCAGTCACCTGGGTAGAAATCCATGCCTGGTGCGATCAGATCACTTGGATCAGTCCCACACCGTGGCGGCGCGACTGGTATATTGAGAACTGGAATGTGGCAGAGAAGATCCGGCACGCGAAATTAAACGGAACGTTCAATCAGGAGGCGACATGAAAAAAATTGCAGTATTTTGCTTTACTTTGCTGTTGGCGGCGTGCGGCGGTGGCGGCAGCTCCGCGGCATCCACACCAACGACACAGCAGCCACCTGCCACCAGCGCAGGCGCCATTGTGTTGAGTAATGCCAACATAAACATCAGCGGGCTGGCAGGTGATTATTTGATACAGGCGGCCAGCGGCGTGAATGTGACTGTGTCCGGTGATAGCAATACAGTGGATTTTTCGGCTAACCAGGCGGCCAGCGGTGTGAATGTCACCAGCGCGGCCAATACACTTATTTTCAGGCCCGGTGCCAGCGTTACAAACCTGTCGGTATCAGGAACTGCCAACACATTCTGGATCCAGAGCGGATCAGGAATTTCTTTTGCAACACCGCCGCCCAACTCGACGAGTGTGCACACCTATTGATTATCGTTTCAAAAAGCGACCGGTGCGCTTGCTGCGTGCCGGGCGCTTTGCCCGTTTTGTCTTGCGTTTTTTATTTGCCATGATGCATATCCCCTCTCTCGTTAAATCCCAGCGCGATCTCTACACGGTGCTGGTGCGCTTCCAGTTTTGTGAGCCTTACCTCTTGTCTGACATACGCCGCGAACACTGGTAGCACCAGCAGGTTCAGCAGTGGCAGCAGCTGCATTAAATCACTCATTTTTTACTCAACCCCATCATGACGACCGGCGCAATCTTTTCGATGACGCGACCGCCGAAGTAAAAATACAGCACCGTCTCGATGATGCTTTGCAACACCGGCGTGATGGTGTAGCTGTACAGCACCGAATAACCCACCAGCACGAAGCAGCCGACGCCCCACAGGGGCCGCACCATCGCCGCCGCTGCACTTGTCCAGGCATTGCCCTTGGCGATCTCCTGCGCGGCCAATCCGCGCGCGCTGTCCCTGTCCTTAAATTCCGCTTCGATGCCCTGCCAGTCCTGCTTGAGTAATTCCACCTGCATGGCCTGCGCGATCTGCGCTTGTTCGGCTTCTGAGATTTTTTCCGCGGGCAGTATCCGGCGCAGCACGTCCGGCAGGAGTTTGCCCAGCAGTGGGAGGATCAGCTCGATCATGATTAAGTTTTGACGCAGAACGACACCCGTATACCCGCCGCGAGGTTGGCCGTTCCGCCTGTTGACGCGGTGGTAGCCGTTCCCGGATTCGCAGCACTTGTTCCGCCGTTTGTCAGGGTCGGTGATACCGCTTCAGCTGCGCCGTAAATTGATAACGTGTGTGTGTGTGCTTTGATTACGCCCGTTGTTGCCGTGGCAATGTTTGCATTTTCCTGCACCAGCGCATAATCAGCCGCAAGCCACGGACTGCCAAATGTTGTAGAACCATCGCCCGCGCCCCAGGCTGTCCCGATTGCCTGGAATAGAGCGCCGTAGGTTCCGCGAGAAATGTTCGCCGCGGCCGTAGGCATATCCAGATAACCAGCCGGACAAGCTGGGCCAGCGAACTGGATGATCGACCCAGGCGGCAACGAAAGCGGCGTGCCGCCGATCGCCGCCCAGGCAACCGTGCTGGTGGCGATCAACAAAAAGAGGGCATTTATTAATTTTTTCATGGCTTACGCTCCTGGATGAAAGAAGTTATAGATCGATGCGCCCAGGCTGAAATTCTCATTGCCCGACAGCACCGCACCGGCATCATTTACGCCGGAATAGACGATGTTGGCCGGATCGGCAGGCACAAAGGCCTGGGAATTGTTTGCCAGGGTAATCCCGGCCTGGTGTACTACGCCGACCGCGGTGCCGGTGATCAGATCCACCGCCGCACCGCCGACCGCTTCACCGACCGCTGCGGCGTTGCCTTTTTTGACAAACCACCACAGCAGCAGGCCCGCCACCGCCACACTGCCGATGATCAGTGTGGTATCGCTGGGCATGCTTGGGACTTTCATGCCAGCGAACCATCCCAGGCAGGATTAAGTGCCAGCAGCTGCGCGGCATGTCCGCCAGGGTTCGCATTCGGCCCTGGTACCAGGTTGCTGAAATTCGCGCTGCTGGTGCCCTGCCCGTTCAACAGCCCCCACATGTCGGTCAGCGGGTTAGATCCATCCTCGCCGTGTGCTTCCTGCGTGCGCGTGGTGCCATCGCTGGCGGTGCCGTTGTGATGCCGCCAGTAATACAGGGCCAGCAGGCCCGCGATCACATAAGTCAGTTTCATGTCATACCCCTAAAAAATAGCCGCGTTGCCATCGGCAGGATAAGGATCGCCAGACTGGTATCCGGTGTACATCGCAGTCGCACCATCGGGACCGACCGCGGTGCCGTCCGCCCGCACTACCCAGCCGTTGCCCAGGTCTTGTTTCGCGCCGTTCTTTTTCAGCCAGTAATACAGGGCCAGGCCAATGGCCGAATAGATCAGATAATTTTTCATGCCATCGCCACTCCACTGTCGATCTGCGCCAGGTCGTAGGGTTGCACGCCGTTCTCATGCTTGATGATCTGCGCGATCAGCCCGGTGCGCAGATCTTTGGTCACTACCGTGTCTGGTGTTGCCCTCATGCCGTTGGCTACCGCGCTGATGTAGGCCTGCGTGTCATTCTCATTCGGTGGAGCCCAAGTGGCGATAATATCCTGCACCGTCACCACTCCGCGGCGCTGGTAGCTATCCAGTATCTTGTTGATCGCCCGTATACCCCATTCCGGTGAAATGAACTGGACAAAGGATCCATCGTTTTGCACGGTGGACATACCCTGCCAATTTGCGCCCAAGCGAATGTTCCCAGGGTTATTGTTGCGGATCCCGCGCGGTCCCTGGGTGATGTTGTCGATGCCGTTCTTTACCATGTCGAAAACTCCATTCAATAATTCGTTGTCAGCCGGTGCCGTGACACTGCTGATCGCCGCGGCCCGCTTCGACCACACCATCAAGGCGATGGCACTGGCCAGCACTACCAGCAAGCCTTTCACGATCAACCCTCGGTGATGTCCACATTGTTGGCCGTCGCATCCGCCAATTCCATGAACCCGCGCATGGCCGTGGTGGCCACATAGCCCTGCAATTCCAGGAATTGTCCTGACTGGATTCGCTTGCCCTTGGTCTCGGTCGCGACGGAGCCGTCCATCGTCACGCGCAACACCTGCACGGAATTGTTCTGGATCATCAAGTATCGCCGGTTCGCGTTCGCGGCCAGCAGCACCTGATCTGCATTGGTCACCGATTTTTGACTATCAACGAAAGCCCCGGCTGTGTTGGTTACCGTCACACTACCCTGGCTACGGTTGTACCTGGCCGAACCGTCACCGACGCCGATCTTGACCGTGTCCGCGCCGGCAACGTCGATCTCGATATAATCGAAGGCCGCTGATCCATCCAGCCCCTTGGCCAGCGGCCCGACTTCCAGGCCTGCCAGGAATCCACGGCTTTCACCATCCGGCAATAACAATCCGTTCTTGTACAGGCGGACATTCACCGCTAGATTACACTGCAAAATCGTCAAATAATTACCTGGCACATGCAACCGCCAGATAGAAGCCCCGGCAAAATCCTGTTGGAATGTTTGCATCGATCAGCCCGCCTTTTTTATCATCATGGACACCGCGATCAGTCCGATCACGGCCATCACGCCATAGAGCAAAGTCTTGTTGCCGGTAGCCTGCCCGGTCGCGTCCGAGTAGGCCGCCTGCGTGGTACTGGATAAATCTTTTGCCAGGGAAACATTCGCCGCTAGGGCATTGACCGCACCACCGCCCAGCACCTTGACTGTATCCATCAGCGTGGTGAAGTTTGCTGAATTTGCGGCCAGCGCCGCCTTGACCGAGCCACCGTCCAGACTGCTGATGTTGAACGTCGAACTGTCCGAACTGATCCCCATCGATCCGTTGTCCGTGACCAGCCGCTTATCGACGTTGGTTGTGTTGTTGACGGTGCTTGAGCTGCTCGACGATGAGCTATCAAAAAAACCCATATCAAGCCACCTTCCAGATCAGCAGGCCAACCACAGCAGCGATCGCGATCAGCGTCCATGGAATGCTGCCAGGCGCGCCGGTCAATCCAGCCATCGGCGTGTTCGCTGCCGATGCCTTGGATGATCCGGTCGATACCGTCCAGTTGGAATTGTTGAATTGTGCGGTTGCGGTGGCCGGTCCGCTGGTAGTCGGTCCGTTTCCAGACGTTCCACCAGACAGGGACGTTGCACCAGCACCGCCACCGATTGATGGCATGTCGGCCATTTACAGCACCTTTTTCAGTACGATCAGCCCGATCAGCAGCCCGCCGCCGATCAGCAGCATGGTGGTGGTACTCATACCCGCCACGCTGATCCCGTTGGCCACGTTGCCGGACGCCTGCCCCGCCACCGATGTGCGTCCGTTGGCAGTCTGCACGGGCGTACTGGTGTTGGGAGCGGTGAGCTCGGCAACTTTGAGCGAAGTGGCTGCACCGATGCCAAACTTGAAAAGGTCAAACACCTGGGTAGCATAACTACCCGGTACTCCACCTGCCGAATCGACCGGCGCGGATGGCAAAGGAATCTGCCCAGGCAAATATGAAGCGACATCTGTTGCCATGATGATCCCCTTACATGTTGCCCAATAAATCCACCGCCTCGAGGACAGCCGTCACGTTATCCGCGGCGCTGAACGTCGGGTTGAATTCCAGGCTGGTTGCATCCTGAGTGCGGACCGCGTTGCTGTAGTTGTTGTCCAGGCACGGGTCGTAGGTGTACAGGTTCGCCTGCGCCACTTTGTTGTAGTCCAGCTGGTTGAACGTGTTCACTGCGGTCAGCACGTTGTCATGGATCACTACGCCGTTCTTTTTCACTTCCAGCGCGGTCAGGTTTCCACCGTGCGCGAAGTGTATCCGCTTGATGATCGCGCCACGGTTCGCCACGTCGATGATCTTCATCGGGAACTTGCCCGCTGCGGAGAATGCCGACGTGAATAGAATCTGCTTGTTGATCGCGCCCAGTGCGGCAGGTGGTCCAAGTTCGCTGTAGCTGTCCAAGGTCGGCGCAGTCGCCCCGGCGATGGTTACTTCCAAAGTCAAACTGGAAACGCCTTGCGCGGTATTCAGATTGCCGATCAGCTGTTCAGCCATGGTTTTGGCATCAGGTTCCGTGAAGTCCAGCACCAGGAAGTTCGCATCGACACCGCGCTTGCGGTAGGTGTTGATCAGGTTGATCCGTGAGCCGGTGTTCTGCCAGATCACCTTGCCGTTCATCTTCAGCTTGGTGTCGGTGATCATCGCCTTGGTGAATGCAGTGCCGCCCAACGCCAGGATAATGCGGTTGTAACTCATGCCGATCGGCAGGGACAACGAAGCCACGCCCGCCGCGACTACGTTAGTGAAAGGTAAATTTTTGATCAGGAGCATGTTGGTCTCCCGCTTAGAGGTTTTGGCCGACGATCGGCAAATTCATCTTGTTGACCACCGGTGCCACAACGATCTTGGTCACCAGGTAGAACGCGAGAAAAAAGCCGTAGGCCTTCAAATGTGCTTCCATGATTTATGCTCCTGAGTTGTTGAAATATGCCGCGTGGTGAATCATCAGGAGTTTGTTGCTGGCTGTCACGGACGCGCCCTAATAGGCAGCTGCCTATTACACCGATCAGCGCCTGGGTATTTTGATGGTTCCGGTGGTGACTTTTTGGCTGTTTAGATCGCGTTCGATGTATTGCAGCGGCAGCAAAAGCTCCACTTGCTCGGGTTTCACCTTCACGGCCCTGGCCATCGTGCGGATATCATCGTCAAAATTCAGCCGCCCGGTCCTGATCCTGGAACTGTTGCTGAATACATCTTTGTCGATGCAGGCCGGCCGCTGGCTGGTACAGTAAATCGTCAAGGCTTCGGATCGGCCAGCCAGGACCAGCATGGTCCAGCCTACCGGTGCCCAGCTGGCCGTGGTGACAAAGGCCAGTTCCTCGCCGGTGAACGTCAGCCGCTTGGCAGCAAAGGCGATCTGGCAAAAGATATCGAAGTCATGCTTTGCGATCTTCGGATTGCGCGATGGCTGGAATACGATCTTGAAGGTGTGGCCGCGTGCCAGGTGCATCACTTCCACCAGGCTGGTGCAGACTGTTCCAAACGCACCATATTCACGCTTGAAGTCCCAGACCATCAGCCGCTTGGGTTTGTCTTTTTTTAGATCCGACTTCACAAACAGGCTTTTGCCGCTGCCGGTGGCACCCATCGCCATAGTGATATCGGCCAGGTTGTGCTGGCCGACTGTTTTCATGTTTGCAGCTTCATCATTTCCGCGCTGTGCATCACGGTCCCGCTTTCCTGGCCATGAACCACCAAGGCAGCGCTAGCAGCTGCTTGCGCTGCCGATCCATTCCCTGGATCGGCAGCTTTCCCCTGCGTGCTACTCGCTGGTGGGTTATTCATTTTCATCGCGATCAGTTTGGAGCATTGATACAAAGGCGGACCGGCCAGCGCCAACAACATGAACTCGACCGGCAGGCTGTCCATGGTGATCTGGTATTTTTCCATCACGGCAGCTGCAGCGGTCGCAACTTGGGCCTTGGTTTCATCGGGCCAGTATTCTGCACAGGCCGGTTCAAAGCCGACGATCATGCCCACCACCATGTCAGTGACCATCGCGCCGCCCTGGGCATAATCCGGTCCACCAGCAGGTTCGTCCTGGACAGCGCCGGGCAGTTCTGGATTTTCTACCTGGTCACGGGCCGCGTCAGCTGATGCAGCTGCACCGGCCAGGCTTTCCAATTCATTTCTGCCGCCTGGTGGCACCTGTTCGTTCAGGGTACCCATGGCATTTTCCCTGCTTTTTTTTCCTGCTTTGCCGGTGCAGCTGGCGCATCCGGTTCAGCTGGTGCAGCTGCCGGCTGCTTTTTCGCGGCCGGTTTTTTTGCAGCTGCTGGTTTTTTCCGCGCCACGTCCGACTTTTGCGCCTCTAATTTTTCTTTCAATGAAGCCATGATTAGATCTCCTGGTTAAGTTGTTTCTTCGCTGTCCGATTTCAGGCTGATGCTGTCGCTGATCACCTGGTGCGCCTCGGTACCAACTTTGGCATAGCCGATGAAGTCGCAATATCCGCAACCCATGTCAATCGTGCCCTTGTCATTCACCCGCGCGGGCAGTTCGCTGCCACACACCAGGCACGCGACGGTACCGATACATTTCTTAGGCGCGGTCGCCATGATCGTCCTTTCCAATTTTCAGGTGAATCTGTGCAAGCTCTTCATTGATCGCGGTCAAGGCATCGACCAATGGCACGGCAAATCCTCCGGCCATTGCCTTCACGTGCATCGGCGCATCGTTCCACGCCTTCACCGCCTTGGTGATCTTCGTATTTGTTTGCTGTCTCACCGGCTCACCCCCGCGCTGATCACCAGCTGCTCGGCTGGCACCAGCAGTATTTTTTCGCCATCTGCTCGCTGGCACGTCACTTCCGCATGGCCGGAATTCCAGCCGGTCACCCTCCCCTGCCAGCCATCGACAAAAGCATAAAATTCATCCCTTGCCGTGATGATCACCCGATCACCGGTCTGGATCCTGGTAAGAGAGGGCTTCATGTTAGCGGCCGAGCAAAACCAGATCGGACTGGCTGCGTCCGATCTCTGCGCCATCGGTGTCCATCTTCACGGTGACCTGCTGCGTGTCACCGTCGCCCTTGGTTTTCACCACCAAACCCGCTTGCCCTTCATACGGATCATCTTTCTTGATCACTTTCACTTGGTCCCATGCTTGCATGATTATTTCCTTTTCCCGGCATTGAAAAATTCACGCGCTGGCCGGTGCAGCGCGCAAATAATATTATTTTTTCAGGATGCCCATCTCGACCAGCTTGGTGCGCACGCCGGCAAATACGGTCGGGTCTTTTTTCGCGGCGGCCTGCATCGCGTTGTCGATGATCCGCTGCTTGCGTTCGTCTTCGCGCTGCGTCCTGATCCGCTGCTCGCCCGCTGCCAGCTCGCCGGTGAAGTCACCCTGCAAATAGTTCGCGATCAGCTTGCGGAAATACGCCAGGGGCCGTTCGATCCTGCCGGTGCGCATCTGCCCTGCCAGCTCATCCAGCAGCAGCTGCGCGTCCTGGTGCTTGATGTTGCGCAGCATCGTCTGCATGCGCTGCTGCCAGTCTTCGCACCTGGGTGGAAAGATCAGCGGCGGTTTTGAAGTAATTGGCTGCAAATTGTCGTCGTCATCGTTTCCGATGGTGGTAGACGACGACTGTTGAGTTATATATAAAGCTAAGCTCGGATGTGTGTCGGGTTGTCTGTCGGGTTCTGGTTTTTCAAACTTCAAAACCCGCGCCTTTACTGGCTTTGCGGAGCGTGATGGTCTGTCGGCTTGTCTGTCGGGTTTATTTTGTACGGATTTATCGTGAGTAGCTTTAATACACTTAAAAATAAGCTGCCTATTGCTTGAATTTGAACAGTTTTTAATCAATCCTGCCTTTTCAAGCTGAGCGGACAGTCTGCGCAGGGTGGATTCGTGAGGAGAGCCGCTTTCGGTTCGCCCTGGCGCAGGTTCCACGTAGAGCGATTCTCGGAGCGCCTGCCAGCTGATCAGCGAGCGTATGCCCACCATGCCGGTGGCCATGTCCATCGCCTGGCGGATGGCAACGTAGAGGCAAAAGGCGGCATGCGGCAGGCCGCGCATCCTACTCAGCTCATCATCGTTGAGTAGGATCATGACCCGCCAATGCCTCGAATCAGGCCATAGCAAGCGATATAGCACAGCGCGATCGCCCAGCCCAGGTGTGAATCCACAAAGCGCAGGAAGGCCCGTTTTTTCCGGTTCAATTTGCGCACTATGCGGGCGTTCATGCCGGAACCTCTGCTGTGTTTGTGTGTTGAGACAAACAAACACGCACGATGTGAGATGACATCGAGAGGTCAAGCTCAGGATAATAGCGACGCGCTATAAGATTTTTTGTTTTTGGAAACGATAGAGCACGTCGCCATAGCTTCCCACAGGCCAGCGCTCCCTCAGCGGTCTTTGCTGTAACAAACACCACGCCGAGCGGCCGTCCACACTTATCCACTGACGCTGGCCTACCTCGTTTATCAAGCGCGAGCACTTCCCACTTCACGGCGTTCATGCTGCCCGCCTTTTCTTGCTGCTCTTACTTGCTGCCCGCTGCGCAGCGACCTCCAGCTTTACGGCCAGGTCAAAGCAGGCAGACAACCCGATCCAGTAAATCTTCCTGGTGCGCTCGGCACGGAAGCCGATCACATCACCGGGGGCCAGGATCACTACGGAGCGCTTGCCGCGATGTGTCGTTGTGGTGAGTCGTTTAACCTGTTTGTGCAGGGGCGTAGTTATGGCCTAAGCTCCTTGGGATTGAGGCCGTTGAGCCTGAGCAGCTGCTCGGCATCCTCGTAGAGCGATGACCCGCTGATGAAGTCTACCGTTCGCGTATCCCCCCCCCAGATCACCAGCCTGCCGGGGCCATGCTCGGTGACCTGCCGGCGGTAGAGTGTCGAGGGTGATATTTTCAGAGCTGCGGCCAGAGTTGTTTTTTTTGCGCCGATCACCTGGGCGGCCTCATAGATTGTTTTCATGAAGGCACCCCGCTTTCCAGCTCTTTCAGCAGGCGCGACACCCTGCTGATGTTGTTGAATATCTCATCAAATGTCAGGGTCACTTCGCCAACGATACGGTTTGCCCGGTGTGCTTTGAAATAAAGCCCTTCGCTGCGAGCAAGAACATCCACAAGCAAGGGCGGCGACGCATTCCCTTCTTTTGAGGGGAAATAAAATTGATGTGAAGAGCTGTTCGCTCCTATCGCCAATCGCGCAACCAATTCGTCATTGACTTCGATCAGCATGGCTCCACCTCCGCCATTTCGGCACGCGGATCGGCGGCGTACTCGTACAGGTAACAGTCGGGCATCGGGTTGCCGTCGATCACATGGCCGGTGCTGAAGATGATCGAAAAAAAGCCGCGCCGGGATTGCTCCAGGGCGCAGCTTTCGGCGGATGCTCGGTCGTCGAAGTCCTGGACGCGGAAGTTGCCGCCAGGCTGGGAGGATTTGTAGGTGCGGCAGAGGTAGCGGATCATGATTCACCCCTGGAGCCGTCGCCGTAGCCGTCGCCGTAGCCGGAGCCGGAGCTGGAGCCGGAGCCGTCGCCGTAGCCGTCGCCGTAGCCGTCGCCGGAGCCGGAGCCGGAGCCGGAGCCGGAGCCGTAGCCGGAGCCGTAGCCGGAGCCGTAGCCGGAGCCGGAGCCGGAGCCGTAGCCGTAGCCGTAGCCGGAGCCGTAGCCGTAGCCGGAGCCGGAGCCGTCGCCGGAGCCGTCGCCCTTAGACATGATGGGCCTCTATGCCGTCCAGAGAGTTTATCGACTCAGGTTGACACGGGATGACTTCGACCGCTTCATTGAGCAAAATCTCCGGCACGGCGACGGAAATTTTTGAGCGCTTGGAAACGCCATCGACCGCGATTGCGGAGAGCGTAAACGCCCCTTCCCAGTACCAGATGCGACGCGCTTTATTGAGTACTACCTGTTGACCATCGAGTGATGCCAGGGTGCCATAGTGAACCCCGGCGTTAGTGGTGCGGACGATTACTTTTTTTCCAAGCATGCTCATGATTTTCACTCCTTCAAAGTTAAAAAACGGTTTGCCTCACCCACACCAGCGCCCTGAAGGAGGCGACTAGGGGGATCGGCGGGGTGAATCCTAGATTGGGTTGATAGTACCTGTCAAGTGTTGGGAGTATTGACTAGCTACTATCAGGGGGATATAACAACGGACGTAAGTCAACTCTGAAGGGGTGGAACATGCAAACTACATCTGATTTTATTGGCGAATTGAAAGCAAAACACGGCTTGAAATCTAACTATGCCGTTGCCAAATTCCTGAATCAAACCGACACAGCCGTAGCCCGATGGTCAAATGGGAAGACAACCTTTTCAGACGAAACGGCTATGCAAGTTGCGGATCTAATCGATCGCGATCCGGCCTTTGTTGTGGCGTGCATTCACGCAGAACGCGCAAAGCACCTGGCAGAAAAGAAACTCTGGGAGCGCATCGCCGCCAGCATGGCCGGAGTCGCTGCCGGGATCCTGATCGTCCTGGCCCTGCCCTACTTCACCCCTGAACAACCTGGCCACCTGGCAAAGATCGCATTTGACAATTCCCAGAATTATGCGAGTGGAATATAGGTTTCGCAACTTGTGTGCCTCATCCAATACCAGCATCTGGAAACGATCTGGAGGAATTGAATCGAGATGTAGTCGCGCCGAATGATAGGTTGTGATGATGGCGCCGGATTCCTCAGGATCAGCTTTGATCAAGTCTCTCCCGATCGCAATTTCGGATGGGATGTCGAATTTCGTCTGCAATTCCTCGCACCACTGCGGGCCAAGCAATTTTGGGCAAACAATTAGAATCTTGGAAAGGCGCGAACGGGAGATCAGTTCACTGATTATTAGCCCGGCACTGATCGTCTTTCCGAGACCAACATCGTCGGCGAGCAAGGTGACCGGCAGACGGCGACAGAAGGTGATGAGATTTGCGACTTGGTGATGGTAGGGCTCCATCCGGTCACGCCACCGGTGCTCAGACTTTAGGTCCTCCCGCTTCTCGATAACTATCGGATCGGTTAAGTCCCATTCGAGGCCCGCACGATAGATACGATACTCGTCTGGAGTGGTCTTATAACGCAGTATTTTTGTCTGTAAATGCAATGTAGACATTGATACGCCTCCTTAGAATTTGGAGCCCTCCCGTCTCCCATTCAAGAAGAATGGGCTAACAGCCGACTCTTGGCAAGCAACATAATCTAAAGCTAACAGGCTCAGCTTCTCATGTTTTACTGCGCAATACTGATTGTCACATCGCGCGAATCCGATCTTCCCGCATCGTCCACCGCACGCAGCACGTAATGTCCCGGATTGGCTGGCTGCCAGGGCAGCGTATGCCCGCGCGGGGCATTGCCGAGATATTGTTCTCCCGCAAACCAGTACACTTCGCTGGCGCTTGCATCCACCGTGGCCTGCAGCTGGAGGGTCTGTTCGTCGGCTTTGGAGAGGCGCAGAAGGAAATCAAAGGTACCGGAGTCGATTTCATTTCAGCTTTGTTACTGCCTTGCTACCCTATCGCTTGGGTCAAACCCGGAATGACGTGGCATCTAAATTGGCGTCTTGCGCTATTTTAGTTTTTGCGTGAAATCTAAAACAGCATCCGGTGTTATTTTAATTTCAAGGGAGGTGTACCCCGATGAAGAACTTCCCGC
>Ga0172379_10004332_pt1 | contig 21147 bp, 11 predicted proteins | sample GrowelOW334metaG_FD_119756 | JGI IMG/M metagenome (GOLD analysis project Ga0172379, IMG submission 119756) | Groundwater microbial communities from an aquifer near a municipal landfill in Southern Ontario, Canada - Groundwater well OW334 metaG | ecosystem: Environmental > Aquatic > Deep...
CAGCGACAGCACAAAACGGTGCGCCGCAAACTATTGCTGAAATTCCCATAACCTTGCAGCAGCAGAAAATCTTGAATCCGCTGGATAGTGCGTTTACCGTTGAAGTGTTGGATATCGGAGGAAATCCGGTGGATAGTGCCTTGGTGAGGTTCTCCATTGATTCAATTCCATCTACCTTTGCGTTTGGCCAAGCGTTGAGTGATACAAATGTGCGCACCGATGCGTTCGGTCGCGCAACAACAATTCTGACTCTCGGCAGTAAGATTGGCACATACGGCGTATCGGCACACGTTGCCGGTGTGGCGGACTCCGCTCAATTCTATGCGGAAGCGACCGTTGGAATTGCGGCAACGATCTCCACTAACACTACTACAACCGTTAGAGGAGTTGTTGGTACTACAATGGATCCGATGGAAGTGACATTGCTTGATGAAGGACAGAATCCTGTTAACAATGACACTGTCACCTTCAGGATTGCAACATTCCCAAGTAATTCTGATACAGGAAGATTAAGTAAAGTCCGTGTGCTGACAGATCCGCTGGGTCGTGCATCAACGATACTCACGCTCGGTACGAAAGTGGGAACATATACTGTAGCGGCGGAAAATGTCCATGTTGGTGTTCCATCGACATTTATCTACACGGCAGATCCCGCTGCGCCAAAATCGCTTGTGGATATTTCCGGCAATCATCAGATCAATCCGATCTTAACACAGCTGCCGAACGACTTTGTTGTCGTTGTCCGAGATACGTTCGGTAATACTGTGAACGACACGATGGTGGTCTTTACTATCGATACGGTTCAAGCGAACGGATTTGGAGCACGGTTGAGTGTAGATACTGCCACCAGTGATCAGAACGGATTGGCATACACCAGGTTAACACTCGGATCCAAAACAGGAAAATATTCAGTGAATGCAACCGTCAACGGTGTTCCGGTACTTCAATTAAACGCAACTGCAACACCTGGTGCTGCTTCAGCAATGCAGACAATTTCCGGTAACAATCAGTCTGCAAGTATTATATCGCCGCTGCAAAACGAGTTTGTTGTGCGCATTGTTGATATCGGCGGAAACGCCGTACCAAAAGCACAGGTGCAGTTTAGCTTCGATACTATTCCAGTCAATGCTTCGGGTTATGGATTGAGTAATACCTCAATCCCAACCGATTCTGACGGTTTAGCACGAACACTGCTCACCGTTGGAAATAAAGTCGGATTATACCGGATTAAAGCGACAAGTACAGGTGTTGCAGATACTTTCTTTACGGCAACTGCTACGCACGGTGCTGCCTCGGCATTGCAGACAATTTCCGGTCATAATCAGTCCGAAATTATTGCTTCGCTGCTGCAGAACGAGTTCGTTGTTCGTATTGTTGATATCGGCGGAAACGATGTACCCGATACTCAGGTGCAGTTCAGCTTCGATTCAATTCCTGCAAATGCATCCGGTCAAGGATTAAGTAAAACGATCACCAAAACAAATACAAACGGTATTGCCAGTACGTTACTAACACTCGGTAACAAGGTCGGTCTGTATCGGATCAAAGCAACAAGTGACGGCACTGCTGATACATTCTTTACCGCTGCCGCTACATACGGTGCTGCAGTTGCTGTGCAAAATATTTCCGGCAGCAGTCAGTCGGCAGTCATCATCACCCCATTGCAGCAACAGTTTATCGCACGGGTAATTGATATCGGCGGAAACGGCGTTCCGAATAAGCAGGTTAGTTTCGACTTCGATTCTATTCCTGCTAACGCTAAAGGTCATCTGTTAAGCAAAACAACTGTACCGACAGATGCAGATGGTTTCGCCAAGACTCTGCTGACACTTGGAAACAAGGTCGGAATGTATCGTATCAAAGCAACAGGATTAGGACTTACCGATACGATCTTCACTGCAACGGCTACACACGGTGCGGCCGCAGCAATGATGCCCAATGCCGGTATGAACCAGAAGGACCAGATCTTTACACCGCTTTCCGATCCATTTACGGTAAAAATTGTAGATATTGGTGAAAATGCGGTGTCGCATGCAAATGTCCTCTTTACAATTGTCGGACGTCCCGGCAACGATTCGGATGCTGTGCTCAACACTTCCGAGAAAGGGACCGATTCACTCGGTCTTGCCTCCACAGTATTAACACTTGGCAGCAAAGTTGGAGTGTATACCGTAAAAGCATTCGTAACGACGGCAGCCGCTGTACAGGAACGAGCTGAAGCGATCGAATACGGTAAGAAACCGAAGACCAGCACCAGATCGATGGTTGCTGCGCTGATTGAAACAACATTCACGGCAACGGCAACGCATGGCGCTTCTGCAGCGGTAATGCCCATATTTGGAAACAGTCAGGTGAATCCTACCGAAACCGAATTGGATACGGCCTTTGTCGTCTCCGTGCGTGACCGTGGAGATAATCCGGTTCCGAACGATACAGTTCGGTTTACCATCTCATCCGCTCCGGCAAATGCCATGTTACAGGCGGTGGTGGATCCGATGGTGTTGACCGATTCGAACGGCATTGCAAAGACCTTCTTACGATTAGGAACGAACGAAGGATCGTATATTGTTCAAGCGACGGTCGGAACTGTTCCAGCTGCATTGTTTGTGGCCAATGCATACTTCATCTACGGCGATATCAACAAAGACATCGCAATCAATATTGCGGATATCACATCGCTGGTTGATATTCTCAATAAAAAATCATCGCCGACGTCAACCGATTCGTTGAAGGCAGACTACAACCACGACGGAATTGTCGATACCCTTGATATCGGAACGATACGAGCATCGATTCTTGACCGTTCCATCTTCACTTCGTTGGTACAGCCGTCGGCCTTCCTGGAGGAAGTGAACAATGCAGCGTATATTGCTCCGCCGGTTAAGGTGACGAAGGGAATATCGGCAATCGCGAGAACGGTGTTGGAAGCAACGCCGTACGGTTTGCGAGTGAATTTGTTTAACGACGAACCCGTCCGCGGTATTGAAATACGCTTGAAACTTAAAGATTCTGCGATCGTGATGAATAAGGTGAACATGCTTTTCAAACGTGCAGAAATGATGAATGTGTTTGTATCAACCAAAGCGCAGGAAGTGCGGGTGGTTGCATATAATTTGTCGAACACGGCGATCCAAGCGGAAACAGGATCAATATTCCGTTTGCCGTACATTACATCAATGGATATGATTGATACGACAGAAGTGACGATTGCATTGCAGTCGAATGCCTCCGCTCCGATTGCGACGGAGACAGTTACCGCACCGTCGAATGCGTACCCGACAACATTCCGGTTGTCGCAGAACTATCCGAATCCTTTTAACGGATCGACGACGATAGAATATGATATTCCGGACGGCACGGGATTTACTAAGATGGTCATTCAAGTGTTCAACGTGCTCGGGCAGCGTGTGAAAACACTTGTTTCGGAAGATCAACAGCCGGGCCGGTATTCAGTTCGATGGGATGGAACAGATCAGTACGGTAAGAGTGTCTCGTCTGGCGTGTACTTCTACAGGTTAATTTCTAAATCACATGTCGGTTCAAGGAAAATGCTGTATGTTAAATAATCGAATAAAATATTTCACCGTTAACGTTTTATTGATATCGCTTACTTTCTTTTTCGGCTGCGCCGGATCAATGGGTGGAGGCCGGAGTTCCACGCGGTATATCTATACCTATACAATGACGTATCCTGCCGTGAACGATCAACTGTTGTTTAAGGATGATTATATTACGGTACAGTTCAGATTAGATGAATCTGCGATAAAATTTCAATTGCAGAATATTTCGGATGTTCCGATGTCCATTATATGGGAGAACGTTGCCATCGGTTTGAATAACCGGGTTTTTCCGGTGAAGAATACCGCCACGCTATATCTCGCCGATCTTGATCATCCGCCGGCTGTTATCATTCCTTCGCTCGGTTATATACGGGACATGGTGATACCCCGGGATTACATTTCCATTGTAAAAGACAAGTGGACTGAAAAGGACTTATTCCCAACAGACGATATGGGCTCTGCCGCACGAAAGAAATTGATCACGAAGTATAAGGGAAGCCAGATTAAATTATTATTGCCCATAAAAATTGGGGAAGTGGTTCAGGACTATTCATTTATTTTTAAAGTGAAAGATATCTCTCCAGTACCCGAAAACAGGCTGCCTCCGGTAAAGGAACGACCTGTCCAACCGGCCATTGCGTCTGCAGGAAGTTCCAGCGCCTTGCTCCCGGTGCTGATAGCCGGCGGGATATTGGCAGTCGCCATCTATGCGCTTTCGAAAGAAAAAGCTTCGCCGATTGGTTTTTAAGAGATTCTCATGAGTATTAAGAAACTCTAATTACCTATTTTCATGAATCCCGATTATATTACCACAGAATGTAGAGGAGACCTACCACCATGAAAACGATCATCATTTCTTTCATAGCAGCCTTGACAATTATCGGCTGCACTAGCCAACCGATAGCGATGAAGTCGAATAATGCCTATTTTATGCCGGCTCGCGTTACAACGATGTCTAAAACTGCGACGGCTAAAGGCACAACGAAAGTAACATCCATTACCACCGCCCAAAAAAAGATACACGAAAAAGAGACGATTATTGAATTGTTGAAGAAAGAGAACAAAGAACTTCGTGAACGAATTCAGCGGTTGGAAAAGAAACTGCAGATTCAGAACTCATAATCGACAGGGTATAGAGGTTGACGATAATGATCCCGCCGCATGGCGGGATTTTTTTTCAGAATTTTTAATTACTCACAGAAGTTACGCAAAACCAAAAACTGGTCATTGTGCGCAAGGCGCAGGCGTAACCTAATAGGTCATCCTTCTGCCGTTGGACCAAAAAGTAAAGGATTTGATCAGGATGACCATTTTTTCTGCTCCGCGCCGAACCATTTTCCCAAAAAATTAATTTATACGTAACATCAGGTACCCAATGTGAATTTTTGTAAGGGTGAACGCTGTGGGGGTTTGAGAATTATATATCTCATTCTTACGACATGCAGAGAATACTCCGGCTGAACGTGTTACACATCTACCGAAGATATGCCCTAACGATGGAAAAGCGGATAGTTATAGAATAAACGAAGCGAACGAGAAACTCAACACACCAAGGGTAAAACCCATCAACACATCTGTTGGATAGTGGACACCGAGATAGATTCTGGAAAGACCGATCAATATAGTCATGGCGACGAAGAAGGGGATGAACACCGGAACGGCCGTACTGAACAACAGCGCCGCAACGGTTGCCGCAGCGGTATGGCCGGAAGGAAAACTGTATTCATCCTGGGGTACTACCAGATTTTCAATACATGCATTTACCCGGAACGGCCGTTTTCGAGTCGTGGATTGTTTAATGAGTTTATAACAGATAAGTTCAACGGAGAATGCGCTGAGACCCACATATAACCATGTCAATGAGACATCGGTGAAAACATAGAATAGTACTGCCAATATTGCCCAGACGAATCCATCTCCCACCATGGATACGAATTTCATGAACTTCGTCAGCGACAATCCGCGCTTCGCAATAATGCGGAGAATCGTTCGTTCGTCCCAACGTTGTATGTGAACAATGAATTGGTTCATAGAATTTCCATTAAAATACACACAAATATCGTCAGTGGATATGTTATCCGTTTTACGGCAGTGTTAAATTGGTGTTACCTTCCAATGAGCACAATTCCGGGAAAACAATGACAGCATTTGTTCTTTTTAGAGAAAACCTTCGAAATGAATATAATATTCCGTACTATGAGAACACGTAGGACACGCAATTATATGAAAGCAGAAATTGTGAGATATCTCCTCCTCATACTTGTTTCGGTTTCACTATTATCTTCTCAATCCCGCCAACTAGATTCTTTGCAGGAGATACTCCCTTCGCTCGAAGGAAAACAACGACTGGAAGGATTATTTATTTTATCCAATCAGCTGGAAGGTGTTTTTCCCAAACAAGCGAATCTCTACGGTCGCGAAGGATTGAAATTAGCGCTACGACTCGGCGATTCCGTTTCTGCCGCAACGTTATTGTCATCGCTGTCGTACAGCTCCAGCGAACTCGGCGATTTTTCTGAAGCGTTACGTTACGGGTATGAATCGCTTGAAATGAGTACGGCGATGAATGACAAAAAACGGATTGCGAGTGCCAACAGCACATTGGGCATCGCCTATGTGTATGTCGGCCAGTACAGCAAAGCATTGGGACACCATCTTGAAGCGTTGCATCTGCGGGAGGAACTCGGATTACATGTGCCGACAGCAAACACGCTGAACAACATCGGGATTGCCTACCATAATATAGGTCAATACGACAAAGCAATTGATTATTACAAGCGCGCAATGAAACATCATGGACCGTCTGCCGGTGATAAGATTCAAGCCAGGTATTTAACAAACATCGGATTTTCTGAATTTAAACTAGGACATATTGATACGGCAAAATGGTATTATACGGAATCTTTAAAACTGTCTGTCCGCTCAAAGTATGATGTAACGCAAGCGTATCTCTATTTTAATTTGGGAACACTATATTCCGAAATCGGCGATTATCCTTCCGCAATCGGATTTTTGCGCAAATCACTGAATAATTATTCGCTGCTTGAACAGAAGCACGGGATGGTGCAGTTGTATAACGCACTGGGGTCGTTGTATTCCAAAACCCACAATTACTCATTAGCATTGCGGTATCTGGACAGCGCAGTAACGTTAGCAACAAGCATAAATGTTCTTGATCAATTGAAAGCAAGTTACGAGAACTACTATCGGATTTATCAAAAGACAGGCCCGTTGGAGCGGGAGTATTATTATTTCAGACAATATGCAATTGCAAAAGATTCGTTGATGAACAGCAGCGAATCAAAAAAAATAGCCGAGGTCTTATTCGGTCGGGAAATAACAGAGAAACTGCGAACAATCGAAATGTTGAAAAAAGAGAAGACTATTGCCGAATTGAACAGTGACAGAGAAAATTTTCGATCTAAGGTGTTATATGGTGGTGTTTTCCTTTCTATTGCTGCGATCGTATTACTCTATCGAATCAATCTTCGGATCACAAAAAAGAATGAACTGATAGCGCAAAAAAACGATGAATTAAAAACGGTGAACGATCATCTGCAGGAAAAAATCGGTGAGGTAAATCTGTTGAGCGGATTTCTTCCGATCTGCGCAAATTGTAAAAAGATAAAAGACGATAATGGCGAATGGGAGCAAATGGAACAGTATATTTCGAAGCGCAGTGAAGCAACATTCTCCCACGGTATTTGCCCAGATTGTATGAAAAAACTTTATGGAGATGTTTTGAAACGATATAATCCATAAACCGTATAGAATGGATCTATCAAATGGTGCAGATAAAGTCTTTCCCAGAATACTGAACCTTTTCACTCATTTCATCATTATTACCAACTCTTACTATTATGCTGCTACTCTGGACCTCCATTATTTTATTTTTTCAAACGGAACCGGCACTTGAACAAACGTTGCAATTGATTACAGCAGAAAAACTTCGTTCGCATATTGCCGTTTTGGCACACGATTCGCTTCAGGGCAGAGGCCCGGCTTCTCTCGGGGACAAAAAAGCGACGGCATATATCGTCTCCCAATTCAAAAAATTCGGTCTTCGTCCGGCTGGGGAACATCGTTCGTATATCCAGACTGTACCGATGGTGGGCGTCACCGTCGATCCATCGACAGCATTGACCATGACAAAGGGAAGTCAATCGGTGACGCTTGGATATTCCACCGACTTTGTCGCTACGATAGGTACATACGAACCATCCATTCTGCTGAAGGATGTTGAACTGGTGTTTGTTGGGTATGGTATTGTCGCTCCAGAACAGCAGTGGGATGACTATAAAGATGTTGATGTGAAAGGAAAAATTCTTGTCATGATGAACAACGATCCTTCTTCTGACGATCCGAATTTTTTTGCAGGAAATGGGAGAACGTATTACGGACGATGGACGTACAAGTATGAAATTGCTGCAGAGAAAGGGGCTCTCGGCGCCATTGTTATTCATACAATTCCATCCGCTGGATACCGATACGAAGTGATACGGAACAGTTGGAGCAGGGAAATGTTCGACTTGGAAGAAAAGAGTTCCGGTCACCGGCTTCTACTGAAGGCGTGGACCACCCAAGAAGCGACAACTAAATATCTGGCACTTGCTGGTTATACACTGGACTCATTAACGGCGCTTGCCGAATCCAGGTCGTTCAAACCCGTTCCGCTCGGCATTATGCTGAATTCACAGATCCGATCTACAGTAAACAGACTGGAAACGAACAATATTATCGGAAAAATAGAAGGAAGCGATCCTTCGCTAAAAGCCCAATATGTTATTTTTACCGCTCATTACGATCATTTTGGTATCGGTCGCCCCATTAACGGAGATTCTATTTACAACGGCGCGTTGGATAATGCCTCGGGTACATCACTTATGTTAAATCTTGCCGAAGCATTTTCATCGATCGCCAATAAACCGAAACGATCGCTGCTGTTTGCCGCCGTGGCGGCAGAAGAGCAGGGATTGCTTGGATCAAAATATTATGCAAACAATCCTACTGTTCCCGCAGTATCGATCGCGGCGAATATCAATACAGATGTGATCAATATCATCGGCAGAACGACGAATATTTCGTGGCAGGGAAGCGATCGCTCGTCGCTGGGAAATGATCTTTCGATTGTTGCACGACAGTTGGGAGTATCGGTGTTGCCAGATCTTGCACCTGAACAGGGGGGATTTTTTCGCAGCGATCATTTCAGCTTTGCCAAGGTTGGCATACCGTCAATGTCCATGGGAAGCGGGAGTACGTTCGTCGGTGTCGATACGGCATTTGTCCGCATGATGCGCGAACGTGGCGGAAAAAACTATCATCAACCGAGCGATGAAATCAGCAGTGACTGGAACTTTGAGGGAGCATTACAACAGGCTGAATTAGTTGTTCGCGTTGTTTGGCGTATCGCCAATATTGTTGAGATGCCGTACTGGAACAGCGGCAGCGAATTTGAAACGGCACGGATTCGATCCTTCCAAGAATCAGGCAAGCAAAAGAAATGAACCGAACGGCGCCATATTATATTGAAATGATTTTTTGGTGTATCGCGCTGGCATACTTAGCGGTAATCAATCCGGCGATAAGCGGGGAATTTTCTTTTTGTCCGTTGCATAACGCCGGATTCTCTTTCTGTCCGGGATGCGGGATCGGACGAGCAATCTCGTTCTCGCTTCACGGTGAAATTTTTGCATCGGTCAGGACACATGTGTTAGGAATTCCGGCGGCAGCTGTGCTCGTCCACCGGATAGTATATTTATTAAGAAAGATAATTCACTTCAATCATCTTCAACGCTCGTTATTGTAAAACGGAGGAACTATGCCAAACATATTGCAGCTTTTACCGATGTTGGAACCGGATGAGATGGTCTATGTTCAAGGGATTGTCAAAGATATGAACGATACCCAGGCGCAGCAATTTGCCAGCGTGTATATGAATCGGCGGAAAGATACCACGATGATCCTCGTTGCCACCGTGATCGGATTTTTCGGCGTTGCCGGAGTTCAACGATTTTTAACAAATCAAACGGGAATGGGTTTGTTATATCTGTTTACCCTCGGATTTTGTTTTATTGGAACGATTATTGACCTGGTCAATTTCAGGGCGATCGCGCTGGAATACAATGTTGGTGTTGCGCAACAGAGCGCATTATTAGTGAAATCTATCAGCTGAAATTGTGTATAATATTTTCATCAGTAATTGTTGTGCATACTTGTCCAAAATAAATCATACAAGAGAAAAACTTATTCCTTCTTTTCTTGACTGGGTTCCAAAGGAATGCCGACATGGTATAAAGTGTTAGTCGGCACAAGAAAAGAAGGAAAAGAACCGCTTGCAAAATGTAATGCGCGCGATGAATCCCGTTCGCACTTGCCCGTAGATGGCAAAAAAACGCCATCAAAAGTCTCTTCATGATTTCAGCCCCCTCTGTATCTCCTCCTTGGTAGGGGGGAGAAAAAGCTCACTCAATCCACCTATATTTCGCTCCCTCCCACACGAGGCCATATACCCCCGTCGTTTGTTCTATAACCATGATATAGTCGAGAATTCAGTAAAATTCCTCGTATGTATGAATGGGTACATTAATATCCGACCAATCAGTCCGCAATATTGGTTAGTGTTGTGGAACAGCAAATCAGCCTCTTGCTTTCACATAAAAGTAATAATACTTTTCTCATGTAATTCTGCAATCTGCAAACAATATCTACTCTGTATCAGGTTGAAGTGACGATGTGAATGATCACTGCAAAAATGTTGCAGCTGAATCATAACCTACGAGGGAAGGAATTCGCCCTAATTTTTTTTTCGCCACACTTTCGTTGTCATTTCATCTTGTGCATGTGGGAGGTCACTTCCATGGAAAAAACAGCATATCAAAAAATCAATCGCAATTACCCTGTTTGCATACAACAATCAGTTGGATCAATCAAAAAAGGTAAAAGTGTAGGGCCGGTATACACACTTTCCCATGAATTACCGTGACTCTGCTGGGAGGGCAAACTACGATATGCGAGTAATAGCATGAGTGTCGTGAAATCAAGACAATTCCTTCAAAATCACTTTGCCGGGAAAGGAAAAGAAAACAAACCGTTTTTTCTGATGGCGAGTAGTGAATGGATGAATAATTGAGGGGAGCTAAGGAGTAAAGAGAAAAACAGCATCAATTCAGATACGTTGTGTTGATAGTTTTTCAATAATGGGGAACGCGATGTACAAACGAAAAAAGAAAATCGGAGATGATGCTTTAATAGATTCAATACGGCTGGGCGTGATGCCGCCTCTGTCGGGGCTTGTAGAGATATATGGCCAGGAAATCTCTTCGGCGGCAACGATTGCTTGCCGGGAGGTGAACGAAAGCGGCGGGGTATTGGGAAAGCCGCTTGAGCTTATTATTGAAGACGATGGCAGTCTTCCGGAAAGCGCAGTTTCGGCTGCCAATACATTGGTAGAACACCACCACTGCGTTGCCTTAGTCGGGAATTTGTTATCCAACTCTCGAATCGCGGTTGCCTATCGTGTTGCAGAACCGCACAGAATCCCGTACCTCAACTTCTCTTTCTATGAAGGAAGTATTTCAAGCAGATACTTCTTTCATTTTGCCGCCCTTCCGAACCAGCAAATAGATAAGATGATACCGTATATGCAAAAACGGTACGGTCCAAAAATGTTTTTTGCAGGAAATAATTATGAATGGCCTCGCGGTTCCATTGATGCGGCAAGACGAATATTGGAAAAATCACAAGGGACAATTGTCGGTGAAGAATATTGCCCTATCGGAATTGCGCTGGACGATATTGAGAGATTGCTGGATGTTGTATCGGAATCCGGTGCCGATGTTTTTGTCCCATACTTTGCAGGAATTGATCAGGTGCATCTCCTGGTTGCCTTCACAAAAAGAGGTCTGAAAAAACGTATGGCTGTTGTTATGGGACACTATGATGAAGTGATGGCCAGCCATTTGTCTCCAGAGGTTCGGGAGGGATTTTATTCCAGCAACACCTATTTTATGAATGTGGCTACTCAGGAAAACCGCCGTTATAAAGAACAACTTCTTGCGCAGTCGGGGATAACCGGTATTTGGCCCAACGGGAACGGTATACTTACAAACTTTGGCGAGGGAACGTATCTTTGTGTTAAAGCCTTTGCTAAGGCAGCCAATTTGGCCGGATCTGTTGAATCCGAAGCAGTTGTAAATGCATTGGAAACAATAAGTCTGAACGGTCCTCAAGGAAAAGTGGAGATGGATCACGTAACACATCATGCAAAAGTAAATACCTATTTGTCACGATGTCAACTGGATGGCACATTTACAATCATAGAGCATTTCGGCGCTATCGATCCGGTGATCCCGGAACGATATAGTAATTTTCAAATGAGCGGACCGGCTTATTTGGATGAAGATATCCGTATTCAAGCAAGGATGTTGGAACAGATGACGGAGGCGGTGTTTCTGGTAAATGCAAACGGTGGTACCATTGTCTATACCAATCCAAGTTCCGAAAAAATGTTTGGGTATGGCAAAGGGGAATTGATAGGAAAACATGTTTCAACGCTGAACGCACCGACTGATAAAACACCTGAAACGATTGCAGAAGAAATCAACAAAATACTTTATCGGAAAGGGATTTGGAACGGGGAAATTCAGAATATCAAGAAAGATGGCACTGTTCTCTGGAGCTCGGCATCCATTTCGGCATTTACTCACGCCAGATTCGGTGAAGTGTGGATGTCGGTGTACAGGGATATTACCGGGCGAAAGGCAGCGGAAGTGTCGCTGCACGATAATCAAGAATTGTTGAACACCATTTTGGAAAGTCTTCCTGTTGGGCTCTGGATTATTGACGGAGATGGAAAAATATCGTACAGCAATACTGCTGCGCGGAAAATTTGGGCCGGGGCTCGCTATATTGATATAGAACAGCTTGGTGAATATAAAGGGTGGTGGATAAACAGCGGCAAGCCGATAGGTCCTCATGAATGGGCGGGTTCTCGTGCCATCGAAAAAGGAGAAACCTCTAACGAAGAGGAGATCGAAATTGAATGTTTCGATGGCACTCACAAAATCATTCTCGATTCCGGTATACCGCTCCGAAGGAGTGACGGAAGTATTCGATGCGCGGTTACCATCAACTATGACATTACCGAACGTAAGAAAATAGAAGAAGCACTCCGGAACGCTTTCGCCTATAATCGGCGTCTTATTGAATCCAGTCTTGATCCGTTGGCCACGATCAGTGCCGAAGGAAAAATTACCGATGTGAATGCCGCAACGGAACGGGTGACGGGATTTCACCGTCATGAACTTATTGGAACTGATTTTTCAGATTACTTTACAGAACCAGACAAGGCCAGAGCAGGGTATCAAAAAGCATTTCATGAAGGGAGTGTTCAGGATTATGCGCTGATTATCCGGCACAAAGATGGCCATCCCACTCCCGTGTTGTATAATGCTTCTGTGTACACTGATGCATCAGGTACGGTCATCGGTGTATTTGCCGCGGCGCGCGATATGACGGAACATAGGAAAGGAGAGCAAGCCAAGGCAAAACTTGCCGCCATTATCGAATCGTCGGATGATGCCATTATGGGAAAAAATCTCGATGGCATTATCGAGAGTTGGAATTCCGGCGCCGAACAAATTTACGGATATACTGCCGAAGAAATAATTGGGAAAAATGTTTCTCTCCTGGCACCGGAAACTCGCAAAGAAGAGGTGAATGAGATACTGCAAAAAATTAAACAGGGGGAACACGTTAACCATATTGAGACCGAACGCATCCGAAAGGATGGCAATCACTTCGCTGTCTCGTTGACTGTTTCCCCCATAAGGGATACATCGGGAAACATTGTAGGCGCATCATCTATCGCTAGGAATATTACCGAACGGAAACAGGTTGACGAAAATCTCCGCATCGCCAATTTATACAATCGTAGTCTCATCGAAGTAAGTCTTGATCCGTTAGTAACAATCAGCGCCGAAGGAAAAATTACTGATGTCAATGCCGCAACAGAAACAGTGACAGGATTCACCAGGAACGAACTTATTGGTACCGATTTTTCGGATTACTTTACCGAACCGGAAAAAGCCAGAGCGGGATATCAGGAAGTATTTAAAAAGGGATTCGTACAGGATTACCCATTAGAGATCCATCACCGCAGCGGACATAAGACGCCAGTATTGTATAATGCTACTGTGTATAAAAATACATCAGGTACTGTTATTGGAGTATTTGCGGCAGCCCGTAATATTTCGGCACAAATAGCCGCTGAGAAAGAACGGGAAAAATACTTTACGTTTTTCCAACTGTCAACAGATCTAATGTGTATTGCTGATCCGCGTGGACATTTTAAAAAGGTAAATCCGGCATTTGTTCGCTCTCTCGGTTTTTCACAAGAAGAACTGCTCGCAGAACCATTCATCAATTTCATCCATCCCGATGACCGGGAAACCACTCGGTATGAGATTGCACTTCAGCTTGAGCGGGGATATACGTTGAATTTTGAGAACCGCTATCAGTGTAAAACCGGTGCGTATCTCTGGCTGTCATGGACGGCCACCTTTAACTACTCGGAAGGTTTAATCTACGCAACTGCTCGTGATATCACAGAGACCAAGAATTCTGCAGAGGAGTTGAAGCGGGTGAACGAGAAACTGGAGACTATCTTCTCCAATACGCACATGATGTTTGCTCTGCTCGACACAGAGTTTACTTTTATCCGCGTCAACCGGGCGTATGCCGAAGCAGATGAACGTTCGCCCGATTTTTTCCCCGGCAAAAATCACTTCGAGCTCTATCCGGATGTTGAAAACCAAACGATCTTTCAACATGTGCTGGACAGCGGCACGCCGTACTCCGTTTCAGCCAAACCATTCCAGTATTCAGATCATCCAGAACGGGGGACAACATATTGGGATTGGACACTGTGTCCGATCTTCGGATCCAGCGGTAAGGCGACCAATCTTTTATTCAGCCTGCTTAACGTTACCGAGCGTAAAATGGCTGAAAAAGAAATACAGAAACTGAATGAAGAACTCGAACACCGTGTAATGGAAAGAACGGCGCAATTAGAAGCGGCAAATAAAGAACTGGAGGCGTTTGCCTACTCTGTTTCGCATGATCTCCGTGCTCCGCTGAGAAGTATCGACGGTTTCAGTCATATCCTTCTTGAAGATTACGTGAACTGTATTGATGAGAAGGGGAAGGAGTATCTGAACCGGGTACGAATGGCCGCACAACACATGGCGCAGTTGATCGACGATATGTTGAATCTTTCGCGAATTACACGCAGTCAATTGACTTTTCAGTCGGTCAATCTCAGTGAGATCGCGGCGGCTATCAGTAAAGAACTCCGGCAGAGTCAGCCTGAACGGAGAGCCGAATTTATTATTCAGGAAAATGTGGTGGCCCGCGGGGACCCACATTTGTTGAAAATCGTAATGGATAATTTGATACTGAACGCATGGAAATTCACCTCAAAACATGATGCAACACGAATTGAATTCAGTACGCGAACCGTTGAAGGAAAAACAGAGTACTGTGTTCGTGATAACGGAGCAGGATTTGATATGACATACGCGACAAAACTTTTCGGCGCCTTTCAACGGCTGCACACGACGGCAGAATTTCCCGGTACCGGTATCGGATTGGCAACAGTGCAGCGCATCATCCATAAACATGGAGGAACTGTATGGGCGGAAGGATCGACCGGACAAGGGGCATCATTTTATTTTACCATTCCATAAGGAAGACGATCATGGCAAACAAAATAATATTACTGGTTGAAGATAATCCCGATGATATTGAATTGACCCTCCGAGCGTTGAAAAAAAGCAAAATCATGAATGAAGTGACTGTCGCACACGACGGTGCGGAAGCATTGGATTACCTATTCGGCACTGGCGAATATATGAACCGCGATTTGTCCATTATGCCTACGGTAATTCTTCTTGATATTAAGCTTCCCAAGATAGACGGATTAGAAGTATTAAGAAGGATCCGTAATCATCCGCGGACTAGGCTGCTTCCCGTGGTCATCCTCACTTCATCAAAAGAAGATCAGGATCTGCTGCACGGATATAGCCTGGGGGTAAATAGTTATGTGCGCAAACCGGTTGATTTTACACAATTTGCTGAGGCGGTAAGCAATCTCGGCTTGTATTGGCTGCTGTTAAACGAAAGGGCTCCCCTACAAGGAGAATAATGCTATGAAAAAGAAATTACGAGTTCTCATTGTTGAAGATTCGGAAGATGATGCGGTGTTGTTGCTGCACCAGCTTTCAAAAAGTAATTTCACTATTGAGCATAAACGGGTCGATACAAAAAAGGATTTTGAAACTGCGTTGAACGAGAATACGTGGGACATCATTCTTTCGGATTATAAAATGCCTCATTTTAGCGGAGCCAACGCCTTGGCTATATATCAACAATGTGGTTTGGATATCCCCTTTATTATTGTTTCCGGTACGATCGGTGAAGAAATTGCAGTCAATACAATGAAAGCTGGCGCGCACGATTATATCATGAAAGATAATCTGAAGAGGCTGCTACCCACCATCGAACGGGAACTGCGGGAATCGAACAACAGGGCAGAACGAAAACAATTGGAATGGAAACAGCGGCAAGCGGAAGAAGCGATACAGAAAAACGCGATGCAATTGAATGAAGCGCAGCATGTAGCTCGTCTGGGAAGCTGGGAATCGAATATATCGAAGCACACGATGGTATGGTCGGACGAAATGTGCAGGATCTTGGAGGTGAACCCGGAGCAACCAAACGATAAATATGAAATATATTTCCGCGCAATTCATCCGGACGACAGAACCGAAGTGGAAACCGCCATTACCGCCTCATTACAAAATAAAACACCGTATTGTGTCGATCATCGGCTGCAGATGCAGGATGGAAGAATTAAAGTTGTTCGTGAACGTTGTGAGACGAAGTATGACAAAGAGGGCGTTCCTGTTCGCACCCTTGGAACGTTGCAAGACATTACAGAACAGAAACAAGCTGAAGAAGAACTGCAGCGGGCCAAAGACGAATGGGAGCGAACATTTGATGCCATTACCGATCCGATTATTGTGCTGGACACTCAGTTTCATATCCTGAAAGCGAATAAGGCGATGGCTGCGGTATTTGAAATGGAACCGGAGGGAATTCTGGGGTTGCGGTGCTATGAGGCGGTCCACGGCAGAAAATCGCCGCCGGAACTCTGTCCGCATGCACAAATGCTGAAAGACGGTTGTCCGCATTCGGTTGAGATTTATGAACAAAAGCTTGGCGGAAACTTTAACGTTTCTGTCTCACCGTTGCATACGCCTGAAGGGACGTTGTATGGTTCCATACATATTGCACGGAATATTACTGAGCGAAAAGAGATGGAACAGGCATTGCGGGAGAGTGAACACAAATACCGGAAGATCTTTGAAAATGTACAGGATGTATTTTACCAGACGAACCGCGAAGGCATTATTACTGAAATCAGTCCCTCTATTGAACGGTACTCGCCTTTTACGCGGAACGAATTAATCGGAACTCCCGTCGCCGAGCTATACAGGATTCCCAAAGAGTACAATAACCTGCTGAAAATTATTCAACAATATGGTGAAGCAGCCGATTATGAACTGCAGTTACTCGGCAAAAGCGGAAAGACAATCTTTGCGTCTATCAATTCACACCGTCTTAACGACACCGAGGGAAATCTGGCGGGATTCGAAGGAGCGATCCGCGACATTTCCGAACGAAAGCGGTCGGAACGGGAAATGATTATGTTGTCGCAGGCAATCAAGTCGGTGAGCGAATGCATTTCTGTCACAGACGAACATGATCACATTCTGTTCATTAATGCGGCATTTTTACGGACGTACGGTTATACAAAAGACGAACTGATCGGAAAAAATATTTCTATCGTACGGTCGGAAAACAATCCTGCTCAACTTGTTTCCGGAATACTTCCGTCAACGCTGAAAGGAACCTGGGAGGGAGAAGTGTTGAACAAACGGAAGGATGGGAGCGAATTTCTCGTATATCTTTCCACCACGTGCGTACGGGATGAACAGAACGATATCATCGCCCTCATCGGCGTGGCCAAAGATATCACCGAAGAACGTAAAGCCGAAGCGGCATTACGGGAAAGCGAAGAGCGACACAGACTTATTTTACATACCGCGCTGGACGGATTTTGGCTCATCGATACGGAAGGGCGTTTTCTTGAAGTGAATGAGACATACTGTAAAATGAGCGGATTTAAAACCGAAGAACTGCTGATGATGCAAGTGTCCGACCTTGGTCCGAAAGATTCGGTAAAGGATATGATTTCCCGGTTCAATGAACTGGTGACAAAAGGAGAAGACAGGTTTGAATCGCAGCTTTGTCGGAAAAATGGCACCGTATTTGATATCGAAGTGAGCGCGCAGTATCGTCCCATTGAAAATGGCAGAATCGTTGCATTTTTACGAGACATCACGGAGAAAAAACTTTTGGAAGCCCAATTTTTGCGTGCGCAACGATTGGAAGGACTTGGCACACTTGCAGGCGGTATCGCTCACGACTTGAATAACGTTCTTGCGCCGGTCTTGCTGTCGGTGGAAATTTTGAAAAAAACTTACGTCAGTGAATCCTCGAATAAGATTCTCGAATCGGTGGAGGCGAGCGCACGGCGAGGATCGGAAATCGTGAAACAGATTCTCGCATTTGCAAGAGGAGTTGAGACACAAAAAATTCTTCTGCAGCCGCGGCATCTCATTAAGGAAATTGTCGGGATCTTTAAGGAGACATTTTCTCGGTCCATTTCTATCATTAGCGATATACCAGCGACCTCGTGGACGATTATCGGCGATCCTACTCACTTTCACCAATTGATCATGAATTTGGGAGTGAATGCTCGCGACGCTATGCCAGACGGCGGCACATTATCCATCACGGCAACGAATGTTGAAATCGACGAACTATATACCCGAATGAATATCGATGCAAAACCGGGACGGTACGTTATGTTCTCCATTCATGATACGGGTATCGGAATGTCGCCGGAAACACTGGACCATATTTTTGAACCGTTCTTTACAACAAAAGAAATTGGGAAAGGGACCGGTCTGGGGATGTCCACCGTTTATTCAATTGTGAAGAGTCACAATGGATTCATCAAGGTGGCAAGCGAACAAGGTAAGGGGACAACGGTGAATGTGTATCTTCCCGCATCCGAAGAATCGTTTGCCGACAGGAGCGAAAAAACCGCCTCGCAGAACTTTTACGGCAACGGTGAACTGATTCTTGTGGTTGACGATGAGATGTCGATCCGCGAGGTGACGAAACAAACGCTTGAATCATACAATTATACGGTGATTACCGCATCAGACGGCGCCGAGGGAATTACGCGCTTCTCGGAAAACCGTAAAGCGATTAAATTGGTTATTACCGATATTATGATGCCAGTAATGGATGGAAAACACTTAATTATTACGTTGCATAAGATAGATCCGGATGTGAAAATCATCGCCTCCAGCGGTTTGATCGATAAAACAAAGCCGAGTGGCGAAGGAAAGATCTCTGCAAATGGATTTATCGACAAACCGTATACCTCGGAAAAACTTATGAATCTTGTTGCATCCGTCTTAAAAGGAAAATAAATTACATACGAATTCACTCACTTCGGGTTAATATTCATTATTGGGGAATGTATGAGTAAAGCAGTACATGTTATCGTGACGTTAGTTCTTTTTGGGATTTTCAACGGTTGCGATAACGATGGAGGTCCTGAAAACGATAATGGCATACCCGACCAAACAAACGGGCGAATTACTATCATCAATGATGAAGCCAAGTTGAATGAACGGCTGACTCTATTGAACGATACAATTATTGTCGAGAACGGAAATTTTTCAAAAACATCAAATCCATCTGCTGTAAAATTAGTCTTGGAAGCCCAGGTCAATCCCCCGACAGTGAACGGACAAACTTTGCAGGCAACATCTGTTTCTCTGGATGGAAATTTTGCTTATGTCAGTTATAATCTTCGCGGAGAGTCGTACGCCGGTGCAATCGATATTATTCAGATCAAAGGGGATAACAAAGCCACGATCCGTTCTGAAGCGTTGTTTAATGACACGAAAGTGAGTGCGGTATTTTTTGATGCATCGACCTCCAAAGTCTATCTGGCGGAAGCAACGAGCAATGCGAGCTATTCAACCCCGGCGGTGATTGAGAAAATAAGCACCAACGGATCTAAATTAAATTTGGCGAATCCTATTCGTGCGGGTCTGTCGAGTTATGTTACAACATCGGCGTTAGTAAAAAGTACAGCTGTATATGCTACCACAGGGAACACCGGTGGACTGTACAAGTTGACGAAGGATAGTTTAAAAGAAATATCCTATACACCAATTTCCGACGCGCGCTGGGTTGATGTGGATGGTAACTTTATCGCTGTGGTCCAAGGCGGCGGTAAACTCGCTGTGTATAATGCGGCAACGGGGGCGTTCCTGAACACCTATAATTTTACCGGCACATCGATTCCTGAATCGAAATCGACCGTACAAGTTATCGGCGGTAAAGCGCTTATTGCTGCCGGTGACGGCGGAGTGGTTCTCATGAATTTAGCTACCGGTAAGGTGGTCGGATCATTGCCAAGAAGAATTGTGAACGGATTGGACTCTTCCGTTACGGTGACGAATGCCGTTGCAGCAAACGGTGAATATCTTTACATCTCGAACGGCGAAGCTGGTGTGTATCAGGCAAAAGCGAACGATCAAAATCTGAGTTCGCAGACAGGAGATACAGACATTTCTTTATCAATTCAAGGGAAACTGAAATTCAGCGCGCTTCAGTCGGTAAATCATGTCGCCTTCGATGGAGAAACTCTTGTGATAGCATCCGGTTTGGGAGGAGTGAAAATTGTTAAAGTAAAGTAGGCATATCGTGTATGAATAATAGACGATAATATCGTTATGGAAAAACAACACTGTGCCCGTATTCTGAGAATGCCGCAATACTAATGAAATGAATTTCGATTATTTTCGCGTTTATTTTTAACATACTTGTCAAAAATAAATCATACAAGAGAAAACCTTATTCCTTCTTTTCTTGACGGGGTTCCGAAGGAATGCCGACATGGTATAAAAATTTGGTCGGCACAAGAAAAGAAGCAAAAGAACCCCTTGCGAAATGTACCGTGCCCACTGAATCCCGTTCGCACTTGCCCGTAGATGGCAAAAAACGCCATCAAAAGTCTCTTCATGATTTCAGCCCCCCTCTGTATCTCCCCCTTTGTAGGGGGAGAAAAAGCTCACTCAATCCTCCTAAATTTCGCTCCCTCCCACATCTCATCCAACACTGTAAGAAATGTAGGGGAGTACTTATTTTTCTCAACATAACATATCTTCCATAAATCCTTTTGTTTCGATAAATTTTTGTCAATAAGGGTTTTATTTTGGATAGCTATGATTTTTAAAGAATAACTGATGTTACGCAAAAAGGTAAAAATGGTTTGACGCGGCGCAGAAACAGCGGTCATCCTGAGCAAATCCTTTGCTGTTTGTTCCGAAGGAATCCCTGCGGGAAAGGATGCGTCTCCCGATAGGGATGCCTTCGG
>Ga0172379_10004333_pt1 | contig 21147 bp, 22 predicted proteins | sample GrowelOW334metaG_FD_119756 | JGI IMG/M metagenome (GOLD analysis project Ga0172379, IMG submission 119756) | Groundwater microbial communities from an aquifer near a municipal landfill in Southern Ontario, Canada - Groundwater well OW334 metaG | ecosystem: Environmental > Aquatic > Deep...
CAAATCCGGCACTTCACCGCGACACAATCTTTTGGTGGGAAAAAATTCAGACGCACAGGTCACTTACGGAAATTGAGGTGCTTCAAATCAATTTCATTATGAAGTGCAGGGCTGAGCGCTTCATTGCAGCAGGCACCTCCGAGTGGCTTTACCCGGAAAGACGAATTGACCTGAATGAGTGGGCCACATTCGGCCATGGATACCTGCTCATGCCTGAACCGCGAGCAGTTTCGTTCTCACGAGAAATGCTGATTGGTTTTAAAGACGGACGCTCCGTCGGCATCGATGAATACGGCCGGCGTCCGGGACACCCGGATTACAAGAATGAAGCTCTTGCGACAGCGGAACGGGAAACATTTCATCGATTTCAAGGGGAATTTGCGAGACTACATGGGCCGAAGCGAAGAGGTAGACGTTTTGAAATCAGCCGACTCTCTTCTGAAGAGGACGAGCCGACTTACCATGCATACCACCTCTCACTTGAAAAACAGAACTCGGTATAGCCCTTCTTCTTCCCTAAATGGCAAACTCAGAGACGTCGAGAAGGATGATTATCAAATCAGTATCTAAAAGAAACCCGCTCCACACAGGCTGGCATTCTTCGCCCACGCACCCTCAGTGCATGGACTCGCACATCTGACAGACGTGCTCAATGGCGGGAACGGCCTCCCTCTTCGCATCCCCGGTGCCGCAGGAGAGCCAGCACCAATCCCCTGCCACATCCATCCACTCGACTTTCACGATCCCAAATCGGGTCCAGATGGTTTGTCCATGGTGGGAAGGGTTGCCTCTGCCTTTTGTAGTGGATAGTCGACTTCTCATGCGAGTCTTTTTGAGGAAAAAGTGCCTGGCATTGCGTTAAGTCGTCGGGTCTCACCTCCGCCGCCGTGACACCACCGCACCCACCAAGACGGAGAGCAGCAGCCCAACCACACCCGCAATGATGAGATGGCCGAGCGGGAGTTTCTTCCCGCATTCACAGCAACCACCCTCCCATTTTCCTGTGGAGATGAGCGTTTTTACGGATTCGATACAGGGGCAGGTGTTCGTGGGAGTCATGTTTACACGACTATCTGTTTGATAGCTAAAAAGAAACCCGCCCCGGCAGGCTGGCAGGTTTCTTCGCCCATGCACCCTCAGTGCATGGACTCGCACATCTGACAGACGTACTCCATGGCGGGGACGGCCTCCCGCCTGGCATCTCCGGTGCCGCTGGAGAACCAACACCGGTCCCCGGCCACATCCCGGCACACAACTTTCCCCCTCCCCGACTCGGGTCCAGATGGTCGGAGATGTGGGGGAGGTGCTGGCCGAGCGATTTTTCGCCATCCGTTTGGAGAAGAACCAGAAAGCCGGCTACGACGCGGTGCTGGAGGACGACGAAAATCATCCAGAGAGAGTTCCGCTTCGGCGCGGAGTAAAACCTCGACATGCATAGAAAAGGGATGTTGCTTTATCTATGACATCGAATAGCAATGTCATAAAGAACGCAACCACCTCCATGAGGGCAAACACCCCCATCCAAAAGCTCAGTCGGCTGGCCACCAGAACTCCCCTGATCCGGGTGTCGGATGCTGCGGCGGTGGGGGTTCCTAGCGCCACCCTTTCGCGCCTGACGCGCTCCGGGGCGCTCAAGCGGGTGGGCAGGGGTCTTTACCAGATCGCTGAGAGCCAGGGCTACAACCATCCCGATATTGTCGAGGCGTCGCTTCTTGTGCCCAAAGGGGTGATCGTGCTGCTCAGTGCGCTGAATTTCCACGGCATCGGCACACACCAGGCATGGGAGGTGTGGATGCAGCTACCGGCCAACTACCCGGCACCCAAAGTCACCCATCCCCCGCTGCGCATTATTCGCAGCCGGCTGCCAAAGGCATTCACCGAGGGGGTGGAGACGCACATGATCGCCGGGCACCCGGTGCGCATCACGGATGTGGACCGGACGATTGTGGACTGCTTCAAACACCGCAACCATGTGACGCTGGAAGTCTGCGTGGAGGCGCTGAGGGAGCGGATGAAAAACCGTCGCCACAGCCTCCAAGCGATCCACCGTTACGCCAAGCTGATGGGGGTCTCCCGCGTGATGCAGCCTTACATGGAGGCACTGGCATGAAGAATATCGCCGCATCGGTGAGAGACCGGCTCATGAACCAGTCCAGGGCAAGCGGCGTGTCATTTTCCGCGCTCTTGGAGCGTTTCGTGATCGGGCGATTGTTGTGGCGGGTCAGCCGGAGCGGTGAGGGCAGGCAGTTTGTGCTGAAAGGTGCGCAGCTTTTTTCCATGTGGGCCAAGTCGCTCCATCGGCCTACCCGCGATCTGGATCTGTTGGGCTCCGGTGATCCATCGCCAGAGAGCCTGAAAAGCTTCTTCGCCGAACTGCTTGCAAAGCCCGCCGACCCCGAGGATGGGCTTGTCTGGGGAGAGGTGCAGGCATCACAGATCCGGGAAGACCAACGCTACGAAGGCGTGCGCATCACGGTCAAAGTGACTTTGGCAGGGGCCATCGTTCCCGCGCAGGTGGATATCGGGTTTGGCGATGCGATCACTCCGGCACCGGTGGAACTCACATGGCACGATCTCCTGGACTTCCCCGAGGCCAGGATGCTGACCTATCCACCCGAGACGGTGATTGCGGAGAAGCTCAATGCTGCGGAAGAACTGGGCATGGACAACAGCCGCATGAAGGATTTCTACGATCTGGACTGGCTCAGCCAAAACATGGAGTTCGACCACGCACTGCTGAGCCTGGCGACCCGCACCACTTTCGAGCGGCGTGGGACAGCGCTGCCGGAAACAACACCCGTGGCCCTCACTCAGGAGTTTGCGGGTGATGCCGTGAAGGTGACGCAATGGAAGGCGTTCCTGCGTAAAAACCGCCTCGAAGCCGGGACGCTCGCCGAGGTGATCCAGCGTCTGCACGATTTTCTCCAGCCTGTGCTTTTCCCTCCAGCCGATGCCGTCGCAAGGGTTTGGAAACCCGGCCAAGGCTGGCAGTCTCACAACTCGCCATGACATCCGGGACTGTGTGGATCAGCCAGCACAAGATCGGCTGTGCCAATACCCCCGGCAGAGCCCGAGCCAGGTTGGTCGCGAAACAGTGATCGGTGAATTGCCCGACTCTGCATTCTTGGTTTCAACGCGGATCATATTTTTCCTTTCGTGTTGTTGGTTTGGTTTTCCGGACGCAGCTTCTTGGCTGCGTCACGGCGATCGTCGGGCGGAACACAAGCTTGAAAAACCCGGTTGGCCGGGTATTCTCAATTCATGAGCACGCTCGCAGAAATTGAAGAGGCCATCGTCCGGCTGCCTTCCCCGCAGGTGGAGGAACTGGCGGTTTGGTTTGAACAGCTGCGGGTGAAAACGTCCAAAGTTCCCGAGCCGGATTTTCTGGCCCGCGCGAAGGCGGTTTGGGGAGACCAGCCGGCCGGTAAGCCGCTGAGTGAGTTGGTGTCCGAAGGGAGAGGGTAAGCCGTGCTGTATCTCGACACGGGATGCTTGGTGAAACTCTATTACCCCGAGCCGGAGAGTGCCGCCGTGGCGAGAGCCGTCATTGGCAGGACGATCATCTTCACGGATCTCCACGAGCTGGAAATAACGACAGCCATGCAGCTCAAGGCATTTCGCGGCGAGGCAAGCAGGGAGCGGGTGGCGGCGGCGCTTGATCTTGTGCGGGAGGATCTGTCCACCGGAAAGCTTTTGAGGGCGAGTGTCGGGTTGCAGGCGGCCATGCGTAATGCTGTTTCGATGTCGTTGGCGCATGCGGCCCTCATCGGGTGCCGGTCGCTGGATATCCTGCACTGCGCCTTGGCAAAGGCGACGGGAGCGGCTGCATTTGTCTCGACCGATGCCCGGCAACTCGCCGTGGCCCGAGCGGAGTCTCTGCACGTGCTGGATCTCTGAGAGATCTCACAAGGCACAGGTGCCGGGGAAACGGGTGTGAAGCGGGGTGGACTTCGATGGCCGGTTTATTCGCAGCCGGGATGACAGTGGAGCGCGGGGTCCGTTGAGGTGGGGCGTTGCCGTCCCGTTGGTATGTCCGTTTGTTCAGGAGGGGCGGAAGACAATCGTTTTTTCCATGCTGGCAGTTTCAGCTTCCGAATTCTACTGCCGCCGGGGTCCGATGATCTTTTTTCGGGCCATAACTGGACACTGAGAATCCCAACCAGTGCCCAAGGGGGAGTTGCAACCCCTTGATAATGAGAAGTGCAGCCGCCGCGACTCGAACGCGGAACCTTCTGATCCGTAGTCAGAGGAATGCGCAGGCGGCGTGCCAATTGACGTGTTCCAAAGTCTGCTTTTTGGCGACTTGCATCTTTGCGCTCATTTCCTTTTCAAAATATGAATAATCCATCCGTAACCCCGCCCCTCCGTCCCTTCAAGCTGCTTTGTTTGTGCGATTCCCCGGATTTGCAGACCGGGTTTGCTCGCGTTGCTCAAAATCTTCTTTCGCGCTGGCACAAGTCGGGGGCGTTTGAGCAAATTTGGGTTTGGGGGATCGGGTATAATGGGTTTCCGCACATGCTGCCGTATTACCTTTGCCCGGCGGTGCTTTTGGATTTTCCGCACTGGCATCAGCCGGTGAATTTGGCTCGGTTCCTGTCGGCGCTGGAGAATGACCATGTGGGGGCGACTCCGGGCGGGTTTACCCATGTATGGATCATGCAGGACACGTTTGCCCTGACTCCGCTGACGGAGGACGGCCGGTTGCGGACGGTTTGCCGGGATATGGGGATCAAGTCGTTCCTGTATTTCCCGGTGGATGCGCCGCTGGATCCGGAGTGGACGCGGATCATTGCGGAAGTGGACCATCCGTTCGCCTATTGCGAATACGGACGCCAGGCGGCCATTTCTGGTCTCTCCCAGTCGCTTCCGCCGCCGTATCCGCCATCCGGGAACACCCGTCGTCGGAATGCGAAGGTTTCGGTGCTTCCGCATGGTGTGGAGGCCGCCTGCTACCGGAAGATTCCCGCAGGGGAAGAGGGACACAAGGACGAGGCTCGGACGGTGATGTTTGCCGGAAATGTTGGGACGGATGATTTCCTGCTTGTGAACGTTTCGCAAAACCAGAAGCGCAAGGCGCTTTGGCACAGCTTGGAGGTCGTGGCGGCCATCCGGGCATTGCGTCCGGATCTGAATGCGAAGCTCTATATCCATGCGCCGAGCACGAACAAGGACGAAGGTCTTGATCTCCGGCAGGCGGCGTCACAATTGGGGCTTACCCAAGACCGCGCGGTGTTCTTCTCGGACAAGAATTTCAACCGGGGGCATGCTTTGCTCGATGAGCGCCAGTTGAACGCGATATACAACGCGGCGGATGTGTTGCTCTCGACATCGTTTGGCGAGGGATGGGGGTTGCCGCTCACCGAGGCGATGGCGGCCGGCACGGCGGTTGCCGGTCCCCGGCATACCAGCATCGGCGAGTTGCTGGCTGATGAACGCGGGATTCTTTTCGATACCAGCGGACACGAGATGATTGTCTGGGACAACAGCCGACTGCGCCCCCGCACTGATATTCTCGATGCCGCGCACAAGCTGATTGCCGCCCGCGATACCCCGGCGGGACAATTCGGTTCGCTGGCCGGGTATGCCGCCCGCGGGCAGGCGTGGGCGCGGAGCGAGTTCCTGAGCTGGGATCGGATCGCCCAGGAATGGCTTGCGGCATTCGGTGTGCGATAGAACACAGCATATGAACGTCATCACTCGAATGTTGCATCTGCGGGAAATGTCGGTGGACAAACTCGCGCGGCTGTCGAAAGTCGGGCGCTGCCAGCTCAACCTGATGTTGAGCGGGAAGCGGAACGGGATGCAGACATGGAAGCACGTCGATCCGTTTTTGCATCCGGGGGAGAGGGATGTTCTACGTAGAACAACAAGCTATTCTCGCTGGGAGGGCAAAGCGTCTTATCGCCGGAATGGGACGGATAGGACCAATGGGGCGGATATGGGGGAGATTGGGGAGGTTTCGGCATGAGCAAACAGATGCAATTGGGCGAGAGGGCGAGTGCTCCGGCGGAATCCGCCTTTGTCGAGTATTCCGGCCCGGACGGCCGGAAGTGGCGGGTTGAGTGCTGGCCGGAGCTGAAGCGGGCGTTCGATCTGGGGTCCGGCGACGACATGGCCGGGCTGCATGAGAAGATATCTATCGAGGCCCGGGCGTGGCGGATGATCCGGCTGCTTTTCGGGGTGGCGCCGCTGGTGGGGGAATCCGACCTGGAATATTTGTCCCAGCACAGCCATTCGGAGGTTGCGGAATTGATGGGGTTGGACGCCGCGGGGCTGGATGGAGAGATCCTGTCGGCGAAGACGTTTTGGAAAAAATCCGTCACGTTGGGCCGCACGTCGAAGGGCGGGGCGGATATCGCTTTTGCCAAGCGCGAGGATCTGCCGCCGGACGATGAGGCAAAGCAACTTTTGCAGGCGCATGGGTTCTGGGATCTGAAAGAGGAAGACGAGCGGCGGTATGCGCTGGAGCGGATCATGGACCTCTCCGCCGAGCTGGAGGAGAGCAAGGGCAGACCGCTGGCGCAACGGGCGATCCGGATGGAACTCCAGCAGCAGGGGTTGGACTCGATGATGCGCGACCTGATGGAGGCTTACAGGGCCGCCGATGCGAAGAGCAAGGCAGGAGTGCGCAAGGAAATCGGGGAACTCACAAAGACGCAGCAAAGCATCCAGGGCGAATACAGCGACCTGATGGAGCAGTTGAACCTGACCCAGAGCCAGAATCCATCGATCCGCCGCCGGTCGAAGATCGAGGCGAGCTTGAACGGGATGATTTCGGCGATCCGCGAGTATGAGAGCCGAGGAGACCGCCGGTTGGTGGACGATGTCCACACGGCGGCGGAGGTAGAGATCCTTCTCAAGCCGACGAGCCTGAGGCCGCCGCAATACCGTCCGGACCTCGTGGCGCTGATCCGTGATGCGATGCGCGAGGAGAACCTTTTCAACCCGAATTACGAGCCCCCGGAAATGCCGCGGGCATCCTACCGCAGGTTTCGCGGGGCGCTGATGAAGGGCCTGCAAGCGGTGGAGGACGGCGAGGCGGTGCAGGATCTCGAAGAGGATTATGACGACGAGCGCGGAACGACCGACCAGGTGGCGGACGGATCGTCCGCGAAGACCGTTCTGCCTGGGAACGTGCCGCAGGTGCAGGTGGCGCGTCCGACGGCTGCCGGGGATGAGTTCGCGACGGGGTGAAAAAACGGAATTAACCACTAAAGAAGAAATCTCTCACTAATGAAAACCATTAACCGCAAAGGCGCAGAGACGCAGAGAGGGAAAAAGAAACCTGAAGCTGGAAGGCTGAGACCTGAAGTGGGAAATCGGAATTCCGGCAGAGGCGCACGCTATCCTGTTTCAGGTTTCAAGTTTCATGTTTCATCCTTCCTCTTCGACTCCGTGACGCTCGGTGAGTTCCGGATTGCGATGCACGACGGGAAGCCTTGGATATTTCACAAGGACGGGGAAAACATGCAGACGAGCGTCGAGGCGCTGGAATCGGCTCTCTCGAAATTCTGGGAGGAGGAGTTTTAGGAAGCCGGCCATGCGAAACTCTATCAAAATTGCCGATCTCTTTTGCGGAGCTGGAGGAACAAGTTCCGGCGCCGTGGAAGCCATGACCATCCTTGGTTTGGAATCCGATCTCACGGCAATCAATTATTGGCCGATTGCCATCGCCACACACACACTGAATCGTCCTGGCGCACTTCATCTGTGCGCGTCCCTCGATGCGCTCAACCCGAGAGAACTTTACAACCCTGGCGTTCTCGATCTGCTTTGGGCGAGCCCGGAATGCACGCATCACAGCGTTGCCCGGGGAGGCAAGCCGATCAATGACCAGTCTCGCGCAACGGCATGGTGTGTTGTGCGTTGGGCAGAGGCGCTGATGCCGCCCGTGATCCTGATTGAGAATGTCCCCGAGTTCATTGCATGGGGAGGGATAGGGTCCGACGGCAGGCCGATGAAATCTAAAAAAGGGGCTACATTTGCCGCCTGGGTCGGAGCGCTGGAAAGTCTCGGATATAAAGTCGGGTGGAAGAAACTTCGGGCTGCTGACTATGGAGATCCTACAACCCGCCAGCGTCTTTTCATCCAGGCTGTGCGGGGCAAGCGGCGGGTGGTCTGGCCGAACGCCACCCATGCAGCACCAGGAGGAACTGACCTGTTTGAACAGAATCGCCGTCCGTGGAGAACCGCGGGAAGTGATGTCATCGATTGGAAAATCAAAGGAGAGTCGATTTATTCGCGCAAGCGACCGTTGTCGAAAAATACGATGCGCCGTATCATGGACGGGCTAAAGAAATTTGGCGGCAACGATCCGTTCATTGTCGAAATGCGTGGGACCAGCGATTCTCAAATCTCTCGCACGGCCCATTCCATCAACGGGCCTCTCGGGACTGTTAGCACCAGCGGCGCGCATCACGCTTTGATAAATCCTTTCTTGATCGCGATGGAGCATGGGGGGTCTGTTCGTTCCATCAACGATCCGATCAACACCATCACAACCGCAAAAGGTGGAGCGCATGCTTTAATTGAGCCATGCCTTCTTCCACAACAATCCTGCGGCGCATTGCGTCCGGTGTCGCAACCCGCGCCTACTGTTTCCACCGCTGGAGCGATTGCGCTTATTGAGCCGTTTCTCGTCGAATACTATGGAACAGCCGGCGCGGAGTCAGTGAATCAACCTCTGAACACGGTCACATGCAAGGATCGTCATGCTTTGGTCCAACCGGAAGTCCGGATTGACGGAAAACGATACGTTCTCGATATCCTGTTCCGGATGCTTCAGCCGCATGAGCTTGCGGCAGCTCAAGGGTTTCCGAGTGGATATCAGTTTTCCGGGACAAAGACGGATGCCGTCAAGCAGATTGGAAACGCTGTTCCGAGAAGATTGGCCCGTGCAATTGTTTTGGCGGTCATGGGACAAAATAGCGACATCCAAAGTTACTTTGCGCCAGCCAAAGCTGCATGAAAACATTATGAGTCTGAAAATAAACATTGCCTGGACGGATGCGACGTTTAACCCGTGGTTGGGGTGCGCGAAGGTGAGCCCGGCATGCCGGAATTGCTACATTGTGCGCACTCCGGCATTGCGGACGCGTGGGATGAAGCATGGGGATGCGCGGCAGCGGACGGCGGAGTCAACGTGGCGGAATCCGATCGCTTGGAATGCACGGGCGGAGCGGGAGGGACGAAGGATCAAAGTGTTTTGTCTGTCGCTGGGGGACTGGCTGGATGAGCACGTTCCTATCGCATGGAGGACGGATCTCCTGGACTTGATCCGCCAGACTCCCTGCCTGGATTGGCAGCTTCTTACGAAACGCCCGCAGAACTGGTGGGACTTGGTGTCCGCGAGCATGAAGGCAGCGGATGCATCCGGCCGCATCGAGCTGGGCTCTTGGCTGTCATGGTGGCTCGACACGGGAGGCAACGCGCGTCCCCCGGAGAATGTTTGGATTGGAGTCACTGTCGAGAATCAATACATGGCTGATGCGCGGATTCGGGAGCTGATCGAGATCCCCGCCCTGGTCCGGTTTCTGAGCTGCGAACCGTTGTTGGAGCCGCTGGACCTTTCCTATTGGTTGACGGATCCCATTGTTCCGCAGCTCGATTGGGTCATCTGCGGAGGGGAAACGGGGGACAAGAAAGACGACGTGCGCGCGATGCACCCGAAGTGGGCGCAATCGTTGCGCGACCAATGCGGCGAGGTTGGTGTCCCGTTCTTTTTCAAGCAGTGGGGGGATTGGGCGCATATGCCGGAACGGGCACACCTGAAGGGTGTTTGCGCCGAAGAATGGAGGCGTCTGGAAAGCGACATGGATGGCATTCGTCCCGCACTGATGTTCCGGGTCGGAAAGGCGAAGTCGGGGAACCTCCTGGACGGCAAAGAGTGGGGGGAGTTCCCGAAGAAAATGAACCGCAGAGGCACAGAGACGCAGAGAATGCCCGATGAACCACTAAAAAAGAAACGGGGCACTAATGAAGACCAGGCCTACGCCGATTGGTCGCGGCGGGCCTCGCTTAAAACATAAGCCTTAAAACTTAATACTTATTGAATGAAACTGGAATCTGAGATCCTTGTGAAGCTTTTGCGCGATCCGGTGATGGCGGCGGAGCTGCTGACCGGGTTGCGGCTGGATACGTTCCAGGCGGCGCGTCTGCGGTATCTGTGGTTTGTGCCCGACAAGGTGGATGAGAGCGGGTGGTCAACCGGGAAGACGATTTGCGAGTGGATTTACGCGGTCCTTCGCGCGTCGCTGATCCCGGATCATGTCGTCGGGGTTTACTATCCGGTCTTCCAGACCGGGAAGGATGAGTTCTGGAAGTATTTCGGCGAGTGTTCCACGCCATTGCTTTTCGATCAATATGCCGAGGGGAAGCACGATCACCGGGAGGCCGGGTGTTGGCGGCTGGATTTTAAGAACGGATCGAAGATGTTGCTTCCGGCTCCAGGGTTCATGAAGGACGCGAAGAACCAGGCGTCCCGCCGGTTCAACACGCTGATTATCGGAGAATACACGCAGTCGGCGATGGATGGCGAGGGGGTGGATGAACTGCTGGGCAGAAACTCCCGCCAGTCGTGGAACCAGAACCATCCGGTCTGGTCGAACCACACGCTTCTCTCCGCCCACGCCGAACCGCCCGGACATCCGGCCCGGAAGTATGTGAAGGCAAAGAAGGATGCGATTGCCGGGAAATACAGCGCCCGCGAGGCGTGCCAGAATGCGGTCATTTCGTTTTGCTACCTCGATTGGAGCAACAATCCGATCGACCCGGAGAAGCCGGATGTCACGTATCGGAAGAAGTTCCGCGACGAGAAGGCGATCAACCAAAGCAAGCGGTCATTGTCCCGCTCGCAATTCCGCTGCCGCCTGCTCGGGGTGAGCGCCGGGGACGATCGCGGATGGTATCCGGAGTCGGTCTGCGAAAAGCTGCTTTCGGCGGAATTTCTGCCGCTCCAGGCTCGCCCGCCGGGATGCCAGGCGCTCTACGTCATGGGCGGGGATGCCGCGCCAGGACAGGGGAACAAGGCGGACAGTTGTTTTATCGAGGTCTGGCGGATTCTCCAGGTGGCGCCCTCGGCGAACTGGACATGGTTCGACGGGGCGAAGTATTGGCGGGTGGGGCCGTGCTACGCGCACACGTTCAAGAACGTCTCCAGCCGCCAGTATGCCGGGCTGATCCACGGGCTGCATATGCGGTTCGCGTTCTCGCGGGTGGTTCTGGATCCGGGCGGCGGCGGCGCATGGGTTTACAAAGATCTCATGGAGCGCGAGCAGATCATCGAGAACGCCAAGGTGCAGGTGACGCCGCTCTGCACGCGCGACGAGCCGTTGCAGGCCGACAAGCAGCCGATCGTCATCATGTTCAAGCGCGGCTCCGAACTCGACACCCTCTGGGCTCCGCATTTCCTTCGCAGCGACGAGGGGCTTATCGAGGCCGCTCATCGCGCGCACCGGGAGAGCATCGAGGCCCGCGAGTATGCCATCCCGCAGCTCGCGCAGAACCGCGCGCGCGCCGAGATGGCCGCCATGCTCCCCGGCGAGACATGGGCGCAGCGGTGCATGGATACGATATTTCAGCAGACGATCCAGGTGACAGAAAAGGTGGACAACGAGGGCCGCCCGATTGTCTCCGCGCGCGGGTTCAAGATGTTTGGCAGCAAGATCAAGAAGGACGGCGCCTATGCCCGGCTCTATGCGTATTGCGGCTGTATGTTGCCGCGCGGTTCGAGGGATTTTATCAATGATCCGAGGGAATCTCGGTTTTTTGAACCCTCTCTGCCGGCGCGGTGCATGAGGTGTGCATAGCGGATTCACCAGCGTTGCACAGGGCATTTTTCGGCTGGGGACCAGAGCTTGAGGTTCGAGCAGCGGCAGCGGCTGCAGCGGCCGAGTCCGAAGTGGGCGGTTTCGTCCCAGCAGGGGGTGTTGTCGGGGAGGCGGCAGGCGCGGCAGGTTTCCAGGCGGCGAGTGAACGCCGTTCGGCTGATGATCTGCATTCCCTGCGCGACCCACCGGGCGGTGGCCACCGTGAAGTTGGCCAGGAGCTCGGCCGCGCTCGGCTGGGGCACAGGGGCGTTGTCTTTATAGAGGGCGACCAGCTGCTGATAGTTTTCCTCTGTCATGACCAGGCTGTCGCCCTGGACCGTTCCGGCCGCCAGGCAGTTTTCGCGGTAGCCTGGTCCGCGCACCAGGGCAGCGGCTTCTATGCGCGCGAGGGGGATGTGCCTCATGGCGCGGGAGCCATCAGTTCGCTGAGGGTGATCCCCGTGCCCGGGTGGGCGGTGGTGTGGGCGTCCGTGTCGGACGTAATCACATCATTCGCCGAGCCATCCACCAAATACCCTGGAGGGGGCGTCATCGCCGAGAAGGTTATCTCGTCGCCTATCGCATATATCGTCGCCCAGTAACCGGTGACGGCGGTGACGCGGAGGGTCCCCGCGTCGTCAAAACGGTACGTGATGGAGCTGCTCCCCCCCGGATAAGTATCGTAATACTCCGTTCCCGTGCGGTATTTATTGGTAGGGGTGATGAACCCTGGGAACCAAGCAATCAGGCTGCAGCATTCGTGCATGTTGATGGACGCCGACACGCTGGCATCCGGGCTGCCTGGAGCCCACGCGGTGGCGGTGTAGCGGCAAGTGTGGCCAGGCTCTGAGGTGACTGTATCGGCGAAGCCGAGGCTTCCGCCCGGACCTATTGTGCCGTGCGCGACGATTCCACCGCCAGTTCTCCTGACGGACACGGCATAAGAAGACTCAGATCCGCCTGCCAGATGCACTGTTCCCGAGATTGTGGTGGTCTGGTTCTGCCATCCGAAGCCCGAGCAATCGTAGCATGTGGTTCGGGAGTCCATGAGATCGGTGATCGTCACGGTTGGCGGCGTCTTTGGCACACGCACCGGCACGATAGGGTTGTCTGTTACTGGAGGGCCTGGTGGTGGAGTGGGCGCGGGAGGAGCGTCCGGCGCGGTAGGAAAATCGGGAGGAGGAACAGGAGCTGGCGATGAAGATCCCGCTCCGCCAGATGAAGTTCCCCCGGTGGTAGTGCCAGGGGGCGTGCCAGGAGCGGGCGAGGCGATGCTAGAGAGTGGAGCGACCGGATCGTACACAGCCGGGCACGCGTTTCCCGCAGCCGCGAGAGCGGTAGTGACGCAATCGGGCGGCATGTTTGTCCAGTCCAGCGCCCGCAGATCCACGCGGGTGTAATCCGTATTCCGGACCACTCGGGTCTCGGCGTCCGTGATCAACCACCACAGGCCGCCGTGGTATTTCCACCACTTGGTGGTCCAGTCATTGCGGCGCACCGTCTGGCCGCGCATTCCCACCCGCTTTGCGGTGGGCCAGTTGAAGAAAACAGAGGCAGCCATAGGTCAGGGAGCGACACTGTCGGCGATGAGGTCTTTGCCCACGTTGAAGGTAAACCCTTGAGACGACCGGCGCAGGATGGCTGGCAGCAGGCCGGCATCGAGGTTGGTCAGCATCCACTCGAATTCCGCGAGCGCATCGAGGATGGTTTTCTTGTCCTCAGAGTAACCGGCCACGGTCCCGGCAAACGACGCTCGATCGATGGTGGCCACGATGCGGTAGCGGGTGCTCTCATAGATTCCGACTTTTGTGAAATCCCCATCGGAGAGCCACAGCGTGTTGCCATCGTCGAACTCCTTGAACCCCATCCGCAGCAGCAGAATGGGCAAGTCCAAAAGCGTCCCGTATTTTTTGAAGCCCACCATGAGCACGACGGTATCGCCGAGCTTGCCGAAGCCGAGTCCATCAATTCCGCCTGGGAACGATACTGCGCCGTTATTTCCGATGTCGATGTCCACGTCCACCGAGTCATCGTGCGTGTAGTCGGCGATCTCAACGCCCCAGGCGATCACGACCTCCAGAGAAGAGCCGGTGGCATTCAGGCATTGCACCCGCATGTTGCCCGTGCCCGGCACGGTTGGGAAACCAGAGAACAGGCCGACAGCCGTGTCAAAAGACAGCCCGGCTGGGAAGCCGGTTGCTGTCCATGCGGTCGGAGCCTCGCTGGCGTTGAGTTGCAAATAAACCCTCTCGCCAACGCGGTAGGATTGGACGGAGGTTGCTGGATCGATGACAGGGATCGGCATGGCTTAGAGTTTGCTGATGGTTGCTTTGATGCCCTTGCAGGAGATTTTGACCTGTCCCACAGGAGGGGCGTTGTTTCCGGTGAATGCGGAGAATCCGAGCGCGGCCGTGGGGTCTTCCGCGTCGAAGCGGTTGAGCTCCCCGCGCAGGACGAATGCGGCCGTGGTGGGCGCTGTGGCGGCCGCCCAGGCGAGATAGAGTCGTTGCTCCGCGGTGAATGTCGCCTCGGCCGGACGGCGCACGCGGTAGGCGAATGCGTGCTGTGTCTCCGCCTCGCTCAGCAGGATCTGCTTCTCGAAGAGCGTGGTCCCGAAAGTCACGCTCGCGAGATTTGTGCCCATCCCGCCCGCGACCGCTGCAGGAGTCCCCAGCTTGAGGGTCATCACATACTGCCCGCGACGAGGGCCGAGGAGCTGCGCGAGCAGCGTCCATTGGATCTCGAAATACGTGCCGACCGAGAGCATGTCCGCCTGCACCGGAACGTCGAAGACCTCCTGATTGAACTCATAAGGGTAGTAGGTTCCGGCGAACTCCTCGGCCGCGAACCAATGAGCCCCGTCGCAGGCCACGAATGGCGCTGTCGCCCGCGTGAGCAGACCGCCACGCCGCGTGGCCGATCCTGGCACGGTGACTTCTTGGACGGTGCCCGACCATTGCAGCACCACGTCTGCATGGGCAGAGGGATCTGGCAGAGCGCTCCCCACCATGAGCGTGGTGATGTCCGCGAGCGCCGTGGGCTTCACCGCCCGCAGGAGCGCCCGATATGTCGCCGCCCTGGTTGCTGAGGTTTTGAGCGGCGGGTATTCCAGCGAGAGATCCGGCACGACGATCTTGATTTGCTCCGGCGTGTCGCGGTTCGGGATCGCGTCGAAGACGATGCTGCCCGTGGCATCCGCGAGCACGCGGCGGATCGGATCTCCGGTTGCCTGGTCGATCCCCCAATAGACCAGCTCTCCGGTCGCCGGATCCACGCGCGGCACACCGAGCGGGATCGCGGAGAGTTCCAGTACGCCCTTTTCATTGAGCCGTGGGATCGTCGCGGGAATTCGCGCATCCGGGATCGTTGTCCCGCCGCCGATGCGATCCCAGGGGATGCTGAGCGGGAGCTTCTCGACCGGGATGTTCGGCCAGAAGTCGGCCGGGTTTCCAGCCGCCGTCAATGCGTCGAGGATCGCCTGCAGGCCGATGATCTCGCTGATCGTGTGGTAGTGTCCGAGGAAGTAGCTGTCCGGCCCGATGCTGCTGATGAGGATGACGTATTGGTTCGCGGTTGGAACGTCCGGGAACGTCACCTGGACGCGGTTGTCATCGAGCTTCTTTGCCTCATAGAGGTTGTCCGGGACGCGGAGATTTGTGCCGCCGTTTTCCCAGAGGGTGACATGCAGGCGGTTGGTGCCGAGGTTGTGCTCATAGACGAATATCCCGAGCACGTCATTCCCGACGAGGGCCACATAATGCCGTTCGCCGTGAAAGACCTGGCTGTGGTCGTGTTCGAGCCAGGCCACCGGATCGAGCTGCTCTTCGAGCCAGGCAGGATCGTTCGCGATCGCCATCGGGTCATCGATCATGTCGTTGATCACCGTGATGGGAGCCAGCACCGGCGTGCCACTTTCGCCGGCATTGATCAGCTCGATCTCGATCATCATGTCCGCCGATGGCTTGCCATCGAGAGCGACCTCCACGCCCGGACCCGTGAGAGGGAGCTTCCCGACCGGCGTCTCCAGCAGCGGCTGGTTTTCCATGGTGATTTCCAGCAGCGCCTGCGCTGCCATCGCGAGCGGCCCCACGAACTCGATATAGTAATACCGCGCGCTCGGCTGCGTGACGCGAAACCTCTCTGCGCCGTCCGTGAACAGGTCGTTCATCACCCCTGCAATCTTCGCGCTCGTGAGGCTGCTCACGGGAAGGATCGCCGTGGCGAGCCCGTTCCATGTGATGGAGAACTCACCCAGCGCGCCGAGCGGGATCGAGATCCGCTGCACTTCGTTCCTGGTCCCGGTCCCCGCACGCACAAGCGTCCGTTCGACGGCCGGAGGCATCGGCAGGGAGAATTGATCTGTGAATGCCACCGGAGATTGGAAGAGCTTGATGAGGAAAACAGTCCCGTATTCCAACGCCCAGGCGATCACGCGCGTGAAGCACTTCGGGTAAAGCTTCGCGCCGGTCACCACGAATGGAGTGGTCTCGGCCGTGGTGTTCCACCGGATCGCGTAGATGTTCGACGCGCCTCCCTGGACCACCTTCACCCCGCCGCGAGTGATCACGCTGGAGAGTTTGTTGAGCTCGGTTTCGAGCGCCAGCTTGCCGATGTTGCACGGCAGATCCGGAGTCTCGCTTCCAGCGACGCTCACGCGCCAAACGCCATCCTTCGGAGCCGCATCGACGAACCCGATCCCGCACTTGATCGTGCCGAACGGGATAGCCGCTTTGCGGTAGTCCCCGCTGTCGAGCAGCTCCATGCCCTGGAGCACCACGCGCAGTGTGTCGCCCTGGGTGACTGCGGGCAGCGTGAGCGTGCTGCCGTCCGGAGAGATGAGCTGTTTATTAGCGATATCGAAGCCGATTTTTATGTCCATGATTCAAAAGATTCCAAGGGTTGAGCGGGTGCCGTCTCCGGGTCCGCATCATCGTCGAGCGTGGTGAACTGCCGCAGCCAGTCGAACGGGAACGGACTCACCTTGTAGGGGAATGCCCGAAAGGCATTCAGCGGCGCGGGATTTTCGATGACCGTTTTCATACGGACCAAAACTCCACGCTTGAGGTTTCTGTCGCGAGATTGGCCAGCGCGGTATTGAGCGCGGCGGTGAGCATAGAGCCGACCGCATCGAGAGCCGACCCGATCATGCCGATTCCCACGATCAGCCCCAGCGCATCCAAGGTTCCTCCCGTTTCCTGCGGCGCATAATCCGGCAGCAACTTCACCGGCTCGACGCCTGCAGCAAACAGATCCCAGAACTCCAGTTGCTTCACGTATGCCTGTTGGTCGGTCGGCTCGCTGCCGCGCAGCACGTAGATCCGCGCGAGTTCGCGCGTGGCCAGCATGGAGGAGGCGATGCGCGCGGGGAGCTTTCCCGCCCAAGTCCGATACCTCGCGGGCAGCGGGCGCGACAGGAAGAGCCCGCGCGGCCGCGCATAGAGATAGACGCTCGCCACGAGGAGATCCTTTTCCCACGCCTCGGCCGTCCGGAACGCTTGTGGCCTTGCGGCATCGGATACCGGGACAAAGTCGGCATCGGTGTCGAGCGAGATAAATGGCGCGGCCTCCCCGCTCTCCCGCCAGCTCCGCTCGCAGATGTCACCGCTGATTCGGGAGGCAGGATATTCCTCCGGCATCGTCCACCCGCGCGGATCTTCCAGCTTGAGATATGCGACCGAAGCTTCCACGTCGTTGACGAATCCCGCCACCATCGTGACTTTCCACTTTCCGGACTGGCCGGACTCGTCGGCGACGCAGCGCGTGCGCCACGGGTGCGGATACGGCGCTGCAGAGGCCGTGCGCGGCCCCTCCACAAGCGTGCGGCGGCGCAGCTCGTTGACCAGGTCATTGTGGTCATCGGCCAGGATCTCATCGCCCGGGAATCGCGGTAGCATGCTCATGACATTGCCCACCACCATTGCCGGAACATACCGGAGGGTTTGCGCTCGGAGCTTGAGAATCCAAAGTCGAACCGTGCGCGAGGAACAATGCGACCGTCTTCCTGCGCGATCGCGACGAGCTTGCGGGCCGTCCATGCCGCCCACTCAGGTTTCGCGTGTGCCTTCATTTCGGCCTTCTCGATCTGCCAGAAGGAATTCAGCTTCAGCTCGACATAGAGCATGCAGTCGCCGGCGTCGTTGTAGTCCGGGATCTCCAGCGGCTCGCTGGTGTCGTCGGAGATTTTCAGCTCGCCGACCACCGGCTCGATGCCGTTGACCAGGCCGCGCGAGAATCGCACGCCCGGCTTGCCCGAGCTGGTGAAGTCCGCGCGCGGCTTCCAGGAGTGCGGGAACGATGTCCCCCCAGCTCCCTCGTAGCTCACCAGGACACAGGTATCGAGTTGCCGTGTCCGGACGCCATTGCCCGGCCGGATCGTGCGGCGCTCCATTTCCCGGATGAGCGCCGTGCGGTCCTCGGCGAGAATGGCATCCTCCGGCGAGCGGAGTAGATAGGAGAGGGGATCCGCGATCATTGCGTCTCCTCCCGGTAAACGTCCTTGTTGTGTCCACCGCGACCAGAGAGCAAATACCGCTCGGTCAACTCGGCGACGCTGCCACGAATGCGGATACCAGGTCCGCGTTTCATCCAGTTTCGCCCCTTCCCGATTTTTGGGATCTTGAAATGCTTCGGCTGCGGGATGGTGGCCACGATGCAGCCGATGTTCGTGAACAGATCCGCAGGGAGCGTCGTGGCGGAATACGTCTTCGTCCACACAGCACCGATCGAGAGAAATGATTCCAGTCCGTAAAACGGGTTTTTCTTCCCGTCCCCGTAGGCTTCCGCGTCCACCTCCGCACCCTTCGGAAGCTTCGCCGGGAAGATCAGTCGATTGTCTTCGAGATATCCGTAGCCTTTTTTCCAGATCCGGATCAGGTCGGGATGGCTGGTGAATGGCACCTCCGCGTCGCTGGTGTCCAGCGCATAGACAGTCTGGTCCTCGTTGTCGTTGGCTGCCCCACCCTTTTGCAGAGGACCTTCCCCTTCATAGGTCAGTTCCCACTCCCAGCACCCCCCCTCGGCCTCCTTTCCTTGAGCGCCTGCGAACCCATAGCCGGGGATCGTTGGGTAGCTTGTTGGCACAGGATACTTCAGTCCGCTCGCTTCCAGCCGCAGCACCATTGGTATGGCGACCGTGAGCACGGCCACGCCTGTGCGTTCCTGCCGTGCGCCGACGATACGAGGCTCGGGAATTTCACCGTGGACATTAGCCATATTTTGCGGTGCCTCCTATCTTCCTCTCGATCTTTTCGAGCAGCACCTTGCTGCTCAGCGCTGTCTCCAAGGCTTTGCGCTCCGTCGCAAGCTGGTCGTGGAGCATGGCTCCAATGGTGACCGCTCCGCTTGTTTCGCCAGCAGCCTCGCGGCCGCGCGCTCCGGCGAAGGAATAGCCTGCCACCGAGGGATACTTTGTCGGCATGGGAATCCATGCGCCGCTGTTGTCTTTCTGGAAGACCATCGGGATCGACATGACAAGTCGTCCGACGCCTTTCTGGTCCTGCTCGAACGAGATGGGCCGGGGCTCGGGAATAATGCCGTGGTAATCGCTCATTGGTAGCCTCCGCGTTTTTTCGCAATCGCTTCGGTCGCGACCGCCGTTCTCCTGCGGAATTCATCCGCCGCCTGCTGCTTGGTGATCAGTTGGCGGATCGCTTCCACCACCGGAGCCGCCCCCGAGCTTTCCCCGACCGCCATGCCCAGCCGGGCCATCGACGACACGCCGACCGAGGCCGCCGCGCCAGGCTTCTGTTCCACAGCCGATGCATTCGCGATCCGCTTGGCGTCCCAGGGCGTTGCACCCGCGTCGATCCCCGCTTGGACTTTCATCGTCCACTCGAGATCCTTGACCTTCTTTGTGTCGCCAGCCGCCTTGGCTTCGAGCAGATCCGCTTCCTGGGAGCCCGCCTTTTCCTTCGCGGATTTTTCCTTGGCGAGCGCGGCAGCCGTCGCGATGTCCTCCAGGCTTCCGCCGGGCGCGAGCACCTCGGTGCCTATTTTTAGAGCGCTGGCCGCGCGGATCGCCGCAGCCTCGCCGGGAGCCACGCGGCGGAGCTTGAGTTGCTTTTCTTGCGCGTCGAGCGCGCCGCTCTCTGCAAGTATCGGCTGCAACGCTGCGTTGTTTTTCGCCATGCGCTCACTGAGAACCTTCTCTTGATCCCCAAATACTTTGATTGGGAATTTGGCGATTTTCTCCAGCTCGGGCATGATCGCCGCTTTGTCCTTCTCGATAGCGTTTGCCTTTTCGGACAGGATTTTGCGGCGGGCAGTTATTTCATCCGCCTGCTTTTGTTCCTCGGGCGTCGCACCGACGAGCTCCTCGCGGTTCTTCGATTTCGAGGCAGAGCCGCCGCCGAGCTTGTCCGCGATGATTTGAAGGCTCTGGGAAAACCGGTCGAGATAGCCAGCGAGCCCGCCTTTCTCTGCCGCGCTGCCCATGCTCTCCAGCAGGTTTTCCCAGGAGTTTTTTACCTTCGCGAATGAGCCCTCCAGCGTGTTGGCCATCGCTTCGAGCTGGCCGCCGCCGCGCGATTGGAGCTGGCGCATGATGTCCGCGAGCTGCTCGGTGTCGCTCTTGGATTTGTCCACCTGTATGCCGTAGCGACCGAGCATTTCGGTGCTGCCCTGCATCGCCTTGCCGAAGAGGAACGCGGCCTGTTCGAGGTCCCCGCCCATGAACCCGGCGAGGTTTTCTACGGCGGTCGTGTAGGTGTCGATGTTGCTGTGATCCGCGCCGAACTTGGTGAGCGTGGTGAAGACGCCGAGATACTTTTCGTCATCGATCCCGGTCTTGCCGCTGCGCTCGGTCGCCAGCTTCGCGAGCTTCTCGCGGTAGGCATCGGTGAGTTGGCCGCTGTTGGCGAGCGCGGCGTCGAGCTTCGCCATCTCGACCTCCGAGGCGGCGAAGGCGCGGATGGAATCTGCCGCGAGCTTGAAGCCCCCGGCGATCAATGCCGCGCCGCCGGCTAGAGTTCCAAGCATCCCGCCTACGCCGGGGATCGCGCGGGCGTATTCGCCGAGCTTGCCTTTGGCGGCGTCGGCCTCGCTCCCGACTTTCTTGAGCGCTGCGGCGGCTTCGGCGGAGCCCTTGCCCTCGAAAATCGCGCGGATCTTGATGAGAAGTTCGTTCATGGAGTTTTCTCCCACTGGTTGAGGGCTTCGCGTTCGCGCCAGTTTTCGGCGGCGGGTTCGAGGCCCTCGATGGTGCCGTGGGCGGCGAGGAGGGCGAAGGCCACGGCGACCGGTGTGTCCATGCAGGCGGCGAGCGGCATGTGGAGATCGCTCATGAGCTTGGCCACGACCTTGATCCACCAGCCGGTGCCGGGATCGCGCGGCGTCTCGACGG
>Ga0172379_10004334_pt1 | contig 21147 bp, 19 predicted proteins | sample GrowelOW334metaG_FD_119756 | JGI IMG/M metagenome (GOLD analysis project Ga0172379, IMG submission 119756) | Groundwater microbial communities from an aquifer near a municipal landfill in Southern Ontario, Canada - Groundwater well OW334 metaG | ecosystem: Environmental > Aquatic > Deep...
AGTTCCGCAGATGATTGTCACTTTCTGACAACACTACCCCAAGAACCAAAGAGTCAGGACTTGAACTTTTGCTTCTTTTGATTCAAGTCAAAAGAAGGACTTGGTTCTTGGTCTCAAGAACAAGGGGTTTGGTTTTTTGACGCAGCAAAAGTACGACTGACTAAGCTCTACAATTGTTGCTTTATTCGTCGGAAGCTTCTTCGACAGCGCTCAGCAGGCTATCTTCAATGTTCTTCTTTGGCTTTGGCTCTGCTGGTTTGTCAGCAACGGCTGGCTCGATGTCCAGTTCGTAACCGGTCAGACGGCTGGCGAGGCGTACGTTCTGTCCAGCGCGACCAATCGCAATTGACTGCTGGTCTTCTTTGACGAATACCTTGGCGCGCTTGTCTTTCTCGTTGATCTCTACCTTGGCTACTTCAGCCGGGCTGAGCGCGTTACGAATAAACTCTTCGGTGTTATCGCTAAAGGTAATGATGTCGATCTTTTCCTGATCGCCGATTTCGTTCATAACTGCCTGGACGCGTGTACCGTGACCGCCAACAAAGGTGCCGACTGGGTCAACGCCGGGCACAGTGCTGGCAACCGCTAGTTTAGTACGACGACCGGCTTCGCGAGCAATCGCTTTAATCTCGACGGCGCCAGATTCCATTTCAGGAACTTCCTGAGCAAACAGGTGTTCAACGAAAGCTTCGTTGCCTCGGCTAAGAATCAGCTGAGGGCCGCGGTTGTCGCGCTCGATGTCCTTAATAAAGACTTTGAGGCGGCTACCGATACTGTAGAATTCACCCTGAATTTGTTCACTCTGGGGGATAATCCCAGTGGCTTTGCCGAGCTCGACGCGAATAACGCGTGGTTCGACGCGCTGGACAGTTCCGGTCACGATTGTGCCGATCTTGTCTTCATACTCTTCAAGTACGACTTCGCGCTCGGCTTCTCGCAGGCGCTGCAGCACGACTTGCTTGGCAGTTTGTGCAGCCACGCGGCCAAAGCTAACGACGTCGTGTTCGTCTTCGATGATGTCACCGAGTTTGGCGTCTTTTTTGACCTTTTTCGCATCAGCCAGGCTAATTTCGAGTGCGTCAGACCCAACTAGTTCAACGACTTCACGTGCCACGTAGACCTTGGCGGTACCGTCGTTGACGTTTAGTTTGGCACGCACTTCTTGGTCACGCTCACCGTTGTCTCGGCGCCAAGCCGCAGCAATCGCTTGCTCGATAACACTGAGGACTGTTTCTTCGGGGAGATTTTTCTCCTCAGCGATAGTCCGTACTGCGAGAGTTAGTTGTTTAAGGTTTAGTTCATCCATAATAATTTCCTTTCGTTATCTATGAAAAAATCCGACCTGCCGGCCGGAAAATGTACTATATGTAGTATATATCGATCCGCGACTATCTGCAAGTACTTTGGGATCGAAGCTCAAGAGCTCAATGAAACGAGACTCAAGCGACCGCAGCCCAAGAGTTTACATCGCTAATTCGTGAAACTCTTGGCGCGTAGGGGTCTCGTGAATGAGATCTTGAGCTTCGATTCCAGAATTTGTCAGCCAGGCAATGATTGCATCGGGCAAGTCTGCAAAATCCGCCCCATGGCATCTTTCTCAGCTATCACGACCCATAGGTGGTATTTTTGTTTGACAGCGATTTGCCGAGCCACATACTGGCAGCGAAATGGTTTGTTTGATGGTAGCCAGGTCGCGGCGTCACCGTCGCTCTTTTGCTGGTTGGCCGCTCCATCAACTGCTAAAAGTTCGAGCGGATCATTTGCCAGAGCCTCGCGCTGAGAAAAAGTCAGTTGCTGAGCGCCTGTCTGCCAGGCGTTGGAGAGTGCCACGACGTGGTCGATTTGGACCAACTGACTACTATCACTGCCGCGCTGGAATAGAATGGTCTTGCCAGTATACGGATCGTTCAGCGAGCCACTCAAGATCTTGCACTCTTCACCTACCACTACCTGCTGCAGATCACGGTGCAAAATAATATTGCGGGTGTCGCAGCCTGCCTGCGTCGCCCAACCATCACCAAACTGCGCGCGGCTATAGCCAATTTTGGGCGCTTTGCCCTTCACTAGCAGCGCTGCCAGAGCAGTCTGCGCCGAGCCGCCATTTGTCGAAGACGGAAGCGTGGCAGGTGGCGCTTGCTCGTAAAGACGCGGGTTAGCCAGGATCGTCGCACCCGTCACAAAAAGTATCAGCAAAATGCCGATAAGACGCCGAATCCGATAGCGAGATGTCATTCACTTCATTATACCTCTGATACAATAGAAGGATGCAAACTGTCCCACGACTTATCACCACTTTCGCACCCACTAGCTATGATCTCTCCCTCGTTCTCGAGCGCGAGCAACGAACCTTTAGCGGCACCGTCGTCATCGACGGCCAAGCGAGTAGCAACGAAATTACCCTGCACAGCAAAGACCTCACCATCAGCTCGGTGACCGTTGATGGTAAAAACGCCACCTTCACCCACGAGGATAACGATCAGTTGACGATCACCCACGACGATATCCAGCCGGGCAAACATACGGTCGTGATCGGATTTTCGGGAACTATCACCGACGCCATGCACGGGCTCTACCCATGCTACTACGAGCATGACGGCGTCAAAAAGGAGCTGCTAGCGACTCAGTTCGAAAGCCATCACGCCCGCGAAGTCTTCCCCTGTATCGACGAACCAGAGGCGAAGGCTACCTACGACGTGACCCTCACGACCGAAACCGGTATTACAGCACTCGGCAATATGCCAGTTGAGTGGCAGCGTGAAGAAAACGGCAAACAAGTCACGCGTTTTGCCACCACGCCGCGCATGAGTTCTTACCTACTGGCCTGGGTGACAGGTGAGCTGCACCAAAAAACTGCCACCACGAAAAGTGGTGTCGAAGTAAACATCTGGGCCACGCCAGCCCAACCAGCGGACGGCCTCGACTTTGCTCTCGATGTCGCGACGCGCACGATTGATTTCTTTGATGATTACTTTGGTGTGGCCTACCCTCTGCCGAAATCCGACCACGTCGCCCTGCCCGACTTTTCTTCGGGCGCCATGGAAAACTGGGGACTCATCACCTACCGCGAAATTGCCCTTCTGGCGGACCCGAAAACCACCAGCATTAGCAGCAAACGCTATATCGCCACGGTGATTGCGCACGAACTATCGCACCAGTGGTTTGGCAACTTAGTGACGATGAAATGGTGGAATAACCTATGGCTCAATGAGAGCTTTGCTACCCTGATGGAATACATCGCCGTGGATGCGCTTCACCCCGAATGGGACATTTGGCTCGAATTTGCCTCACACGAAAGTATTATGGCCCTGCGCCGTGACGCTATTGACGGTGTCCAGCCCGTCCAGCTCGACGTCAATCATCCCGACGAGATCAGCACACTCTTTGACGGCGCGATTGTCTACGCAAAAGGTGCTCGGCTAATGCGCATGCTCCAAAACTACATAGGGGGCGAGGCGTTCCAGGCAGGCCTCAAACAATACTTTGTACGCCACGCCTACGGCAATACCGAAGGTGACGACCTATGGCAGGAGCTGTCGGCAGCCAGCAGCAAAGACATCACCGAGTTCATGAACACCTGGATTTCACAGCCGGGCTACCCGGTACTGCACGTATCGCCGACCGGCCTTAGCCAAGAACAATTCTTCGTCGGCCCGCGCCATTCATCTGCTGCCGTTTGGCCATTGCCACTCAATGCGCTGTCCGAAGAAGATGTACCGGCTCTACTCGAGACCAAAGAGCTTCACCTACCAATCGCCGACGACGAGCGATTCAATGTCGGAGACTCGGCACATTTCATCACCCACTATCCGTCTGTTCATCTCGCGAATTTACTGCAGCAAGTCCGCGTAGGTACGCTCAGTCCCATCGACCGGCTCCAACTGCTCCACGAACAAACCATGCTGGCGCGCGGCGGCATCATTCCAACAGCCGAGCTGATCCCGCTACTTGATGCCTACGCCAACGAAACCGTCGATAGCGTCTGGGACATCATCGGCTTAGCGATTGGTGAGCTGAAGAAATTTGTCGAAGATGACGAAGCGGCCGAGAAGAAATTACGCGCTCTTGCGGGCAAAATTGCCGCCAAGCAATACGCTCGACTTGGTTGGAGCGCCGCTGAGGGTGAATCAGACAACGACGCCAAACTGCGTGCCACCATTATTGGCCTCATGGTTTACAGCGAAAATGAAACCGTCATTGCCACGGCAAATGAGTTGTTTGCCACCAACGAGCTGGAGGCGCTTGATCCAGAGCTTCGTACGCTCATCATCGCAACGGTAGTACGGCACAGCAAAGAAGCCGGTATTGCCACAAAGCTGCTCGAACGCTACAAAGCTACCAGCTCGGCTGAACTGCAACAGGACATTGCCTATGGCATTACGTCGACGAAGGATCCGGTGGTGATTGACTTACTACTCAGCCAGCTGACCGATAGCACTGTCGTACGCTCCCAAGATGTTGCGCGCTGGTTCATTTATCTGATTCGCGGCAAAGAAAGCCGCACCAAAACCTGGCAATGGGTCCGCGACAACTGGACCTGGATCGAGCAAACCTTTAGCGGTGACAAAAGCTTCGATGACTATCCGCGCTATGCGGCCTCAGGCCTAACGACGCGCACACAGCTAGAAGAATATATCGCATTCTTTACGCCACTACAGAAAATCCCAGCCCTCAGCCGTGTTATTGCTATGGGTATTGGCGAGATTGAAGGTCGCGTTGATCTAATCGAGCGCGACGGACCGGCAGTTCGCTCAGCTCTCCTCGATCTCTAGAAACATTTCGACAGCTGGCGGCTCGCCACTCATCGCGATGACCGCGAGTTTCATATCGGTATCACGAAGTTTTCGATACGAGGCATAGACCCGAGCTGCAAACTGCATTTTGTGCAGCTTCGTGGCTGTGATTGCCGCCAGCCCACCACCTTGGTCGGGTTTGCGACGATATTTCACTTCAGTGAAGTAGACCGTTTCTCCTTGCTGAGAAACAATGTCGATCTCGCAGTATTTCGTCTTCCAATTCCGCTCTAAGATTTGGTGGCCGACACTTTCTAAATAGCGTGCGGCGGCGTCCTCAGCTTCATCGCCGATCTTCTTCGTCGTAAGATCAGCTGTGTTAGATAAAGAAACAGTGGGAGACTTCCGGTTGATGGCCCGGGGTTCTTCCTGACTCGGCGAGGCTGTCTGAGCGGATGCGAGCTCCGCAGCCGACAGCGAAGAATCACGAGTCATCATCCGACGAAGCCTTCCGTGTTTCTGTTCTAATACGGCTGAATCTTTGTATTTGGCAAGCGGCGCAAACGAAAGCCGATGCAGTGGCGTCACGCCGAGCTGTTCGATAGCCGCTCGATGGATGGCTGTGCCGTAGCCAACGTGGCTTTTGAAACTATAGCCAGGATACAAATCATCTTGCTGGCTCATAAAGGCATCGCGCGCCACTTTGGCCACAATCGAGGCGGCCGAGACGCTAGGGATGAGCAAGTCGGCTTTTTTGAGCGTCGTGACGTATTGCCCTTTACTCGTTTCGGCCAAAAAGTTAATTGTCCCATCAATAATAATCTCGTGATAGCTCGCCGTGATTTGTTCGACTGCTTGGCGCGTTGCTAGCCGCAGCGCCGCACTCAGGCCGATCTCGTCGATCTGGTCGGCGTGTACCCAACCAAGACCAACCCCGGCAGCATGTGCATAGATAAGCTCACTGAGCTCTTCGCGGCGCTTCTTGGTCAGTTTCTTGCTATCGGTCAGACCGTCAATCTGCGCGCCACCAAGCACCACCGCACCCACCACCAGTGGCCCCGCCCAGGGTCCGCGCCCAACTTCATCAATACCAAGGATCATTGTTTCATTATACCTAAATAAAATACCCGCCAGAGTCGACGGGTATTTTTAGTCAGTGACAATGTATTATTCTGCTTTGTCTTCAGCAGGTGCTTCGGCGGTCTCTTCGGCAACTGGTACTTCTTCGACAGGCGCTTCAGCAACAGTGTTGATGCCTTCGCGGTCGAAGTTTTGCGCAGTCAGACGAGCACTCTTACCGCTACGGTTACGGAGGAATGAGAGGTAGTTACGGCGAACTTTGGCACGACGAACGACTTCAACCTTGGCAACCAGTGGGCTGTGGAGTAGGAAGCTCTTTTCAACACCAACACCGCTCGCAATCTTACGAACCGTAATTCGTGAGGTGTGCTGCTGCTTGTTGTCGGTGCGAATAACGACGCCTTCAAAAATCTGAATACGTTCTTTGGTACCTTCTTTAATCTTTTGGTGAACGCGAACGGTGTCACCGCTGCGGACGTCAACAACGGCATGCTTTTTCTGCTCGTCATTAACCTTTTGAATTAGTGCAAAACTCATATTTCTCTCGCTTTACTCATTTATATAACAATCAAGTATCAACTATAGCATAATCCATTGTGATTTTAAAGGGGTACGATAGACATTATTTTGCTATACTAGAAAGACATGAACTACGACGATCAAGCCCTCGAACTGCACAAACAATACAAAGGTAAAATTACTACCTCGCTACGCGATACTAGCGAGCTCACCAAAGAAAAGCTGAGTGCCTACTACACCCCTGGCGTGGCTGCCGTTAGCCGAGCTATTGCCGATGACGAGAGCCTGCTACCCGTCTACACCTGGACGAATAACCTGGTGGCTGTCATCTCTGACGGTTCGGCCGTCCTTGGCCTCGGCAACATCGGGCCGAAAGGTTCGATGCCGGTCATGGAAGGAAAAGCGCTGCTTTTCAAACACTTCGCTGACATTGATAGTATCCCGATCATCCTCGATGTCCACACGGCAGATGAAATCGTCGCCACCGTCAAAGCCATTGCACCAAGTTTTGGGGCAATCAACCTGGAAGATATCGCGGCTCCACTGTGTTTCGAAATCGAAGAACGCCTCAAGGCCGAGCTGAACATCCCGGTATTTCACGATGACCAACACGGCACGGCGGTGGTAGTGCTCGCCGGGCTGATAAACGCTATGAAAGTTGTCGGGAAAAACCTTGCCGATTCCAAAATCGTCATCATTGGCGCCGGCGCGGCTGGCACGGCTATCACGAAACTACTTCACCTTTATGGTGTCGGCTCGATAATTGCTGTTGATAGCAAAGGCATTGTCGGCTCAACCCGCGACGACCTGAATGATGAAAAGATGAAGCTGCTCGACTACGTCGACAGCACTGCGTCAGGCTCACTAGAAGACGCTCTAAGTGGTGCCGACATATTCATCGGCGTCAGCCGTCCCGAGCTCCTAACACCCGCTCTGATAGCCCACATGAACGACAAACCTGTGGTATTCGCCCTGGCTAACCCAACGCCCGAGATCATGCCCGACATGGCTAAAGAAGCTGGCGTGGCCGTCATCGCTACTGGCCGCAGCGATTTCCCGAATCAAGTCAACAATGCCATCGCTTTCCCGGGCATCTTCCGTGGCGCGCTAGACAATGGCGTCACCAAGATCACCGATCAACATAAAATCGCCGCTGCCGAGGTGATTGCCTCACTAGTTGAATCGCCAACAGCGGAAACAATTATTCCAACGGTGTTTGACGAACGGCTTGTGCCTGAAATTGCAAAAATTATTCGTTAAGAATCAGTCTTGGTAAAAATATACCCGTGCTCTCTCACGACCCATTCTTGAGCCTTTGATGCTTCAGTATCTAGATCCTTGTCCTCAACAAACCTCAAACCCATTGTGAGCATAAAATTAAACGCCTCTGCTGGCTTATCCAGATCAAAGTGGACAGCTGCTAATTCCCCAAATGCACCTGCTGACCTGCTTAACTCACCTAGACTATCCCCTTCGTCTCGTCGCATAACTCTTATTAAATCAGGCAAACTCAGCTGCTTTAAACCTTCAATTAGGTTTTTGCGCACTTGCTCGAAATCTCTAGTTAAACCATCCAGTGCCGTGTCGTCCAGCTCCTGAGTTCGTGGTAGATCTGTTTCTCTCATAATATACGTAGTTATACCATGATAAGTGAGCATGTGTCTATATAACGCGGGCGATTTCATCGAGCGTTGTTTCACCGCGCAGCGCAGCCAGTACGCCGACTTGAAGGAGGGTCAACATGCCACCTTTGACGGCTTCTTTTTCAATCACTTCGGTATGAATATCGGTGACGTCACCGCGTAGGAACTTCTGAATATCTTCGGTCACGACCATTTGTTCCATAATGACCACGCGACCTTTATACCCAAAGGGTACATCGTCGGTCTGGACCGGGCGCCAGAGTTTGAAATTATCAAGATTAGGTTTGTCTGGATGTGAATCTGGTAAATCTTTTAGAACATCACGCACATATTGCTTGGTGGCTTCGTCGGGCTCGTATTCTTCCTTGGTGTCATCGTGCAGTCGGCGCACCAGGCGCTGGGCGATCACCAGGCGAATAGCCGAGCTAAAGATCGGGTTGACGCCGATTAGGTCGATCATACGGCTGAACGCCGCTGAAGTAGAGTTGGCGTGGAAGCTCGAGAGCACTAAGTGACCTGTGATAGAGGCCTGGATAGCCGTCTTGGCCGTATCTTGGTCACGAATCTCACCGACCATCACCACATCAGGGTCAAGACGCAGCACAGCGCGCAGGCCATCTGCAAAGCTCTGTCCGCCAGTGGTATTGATCGGAATCTGCGCAATTCCCGTCAGGCCGTATTCGATCGGATCTTCCAAGGTAATTAATTTACGGTCTGTCGTGTTAAGGGCGTTCAAAATACTATAAAGCGTGGTCGATTTACCACTGCCGGTCGGTCCCACCATCAGCACCATGCCGCGCGGGTGACTAATGACTTCATTGATTTCCTTGCGCTGCTGGTCGGGAATACCCAGTAGGTCGAGGTTCAGTAGACTTTCGTCGAAATTAAACAAACGAATCACGGCATCCTGCCCATAGAGCGTCGGAATCGTCTCAATACGCATATTCAGTAGGTGAGTGGCGTCACCGCGAGTAATTTCTTTCTGCATGTGGCCCGACTGGGCTTCGGTGGAGGCGGTCGAGACATTGGCGCGCGAACTAAGGGCGGCCATAATCACGCGGTAGCGCTCTTTGGCGAGGTCGGCCACAGGGTGCAGCGCACCATCGATACGCATGCGAACACGGATATTGGTGCGTTCGTTTTCGATGTGGATGTCACTGGCACCCAGTCGATCTGCTTGGTCGATGAGATAGTCAAATACTTGGTCGGTGCCAACGGAGTTCAGTGTTTTGCTGACTTCAGTTAATGTATCACTGTCACCTTCCTGGGCAATCTTAATATCGTCGTAGATAACCTCAACCGGCGGGTCATAGCGATTCATGAAAGCCCTAAAGCCACTCTGACTGATCAGCGCGAATTGGACATTCTCACCCTTATCGTTGTGCTGTTGCTTCATGGTTTGCATGAGCGACTGCGGTGTTTGGGTAGTGATACCAAAACGGAATGGCTCGGCGTCGCTACCAGCCGATAGTGGCACCAGGCGACCTTTGTACATTTCGTCGATGGTCAGAATGCCCTCATATAGTGGCAGTGATTTCTCAAGCTCACGCGTATCGAGGTATTGGATGCCGAGGATGGCGGCGCGTTCCTGAGTGGAGTGCTCCTCGTGATCACGTCGCTGCGTCTGAATTTTGTCTTCGTCCATTGATCTTATCGTACCAGAAAACGTAAGCATTTTACAGTGCTCAATCGAAAGGAGGGGTTTGCCCCTCCTGGTTTTTTTCGAAGTGAATCCGAAAAAAACCTTCCTCCCCCTAAAGCTCGGCTTGCGCCTCGTTCGCTCTGCTCATTTCAGGTTATACTGTAGATAGATGTCAAAGATCATTGTTATTGCCCACAATATTCGCTCTACTCACAATGTAGGGTCGATTTTTCGTACCTGTGAGGGCTTTGGTGTGAGTAAACTTATCCTGAGTGGCTACACCCCCTATCCCACTCTTCCCGGCGATACACGCTTGCCGCATATTAGAGAAAAGTTGACGGCTCAGATCCATAAAACTGCCCTGGACGCCGAGACGCTAGTGCCGTTTGAATACCAGGAAACGCCCGATCTTGAATCTTTGAAGCGTGACGGATACCGAGTCGTTGGGCTCGAACAAGACGCAAGAAGCGAACCACTTTCATCTTACAAGTCCCCGGAAAAAATTGCGCTCCTTCTTGGCGAAGAAGTCCATGGCATCGACAGTAGTTTGATTGATCAATGTGATGATATCGTAGAGATCCCGATGGTAGGGCAAAAAGAGTCGTTCAACGTCAGCGTGGCAGCCGGGATCGCTCTCTTCGCACTCACAACTTTATAGCCGCGAGGCATCTGGCAGAAGTAAATGGCAAACGGAAGCGGTCGTTGAGACGGCGGCAGAGCGAGCTACGGCTGGGCTCGTGTACGTGGGAGCGCCGGTATATACGGGACCGACGGGGCAAACCGTATCTTCAATAGTATAGACAAGCGTGACAACTTTCTCGCCATCAAGCGTGTAGTTGTATGACGGTCCGTAGAAATATGCTCCCACAAAGTTAACCCCAGCCCCATTAGATAGTAGCTTGAGACTTGGTGAAGGCAATGAGTTGCCTAAATAGGGGGCGAGTAAGTTGAAATAGGCTGTGCTTTGCGCAGTCGTAATGATTGAGTTACTTTGGCGACATCCGGTAGTGGCTCCCGCCAGTGCCACATACTGGTCTCCGAGACAAAATCCCCCTCCATACGGATACGAGCCCTTCTCGGTTGCGTACTGAGTTAGTGCTTTTCGATATGCCTGAACTGCCGAGACAGTTTTGGCATTCTCGGCCCGTACTAGAAAGCCGTTATAGGCGACGATAGTAATGGCTACTAAAATTCCGATCACCACAATGACAATCAAAAGCTCAACAATGGTAAAACCGGCCTTTTTAAAGCTCATGCTTTAAATTGTAGCATCTACTTTAGGACGACGCTATCTTCACCCAGCAGCTTCACGAGCTTGCCAACGAGTAGATCGCTATGTTCGACGCGAAATGGCAATTTGATGGCGGATTTTTTCTCCGAACCCAGTACGAGCACGATGTCCGACACGCCCGGATGGTCACTGCAGGTCTTTTTGAGGCTCAGTAGCGCCTCGTGATCATCGGGATTACGAATGTGGACAAACAATTTTTTGAGCGACGGCGCCTCAACAATAGGCAATGAGGTAATCTTCTCGGTGGCGGCATCGATGGTTTGTTTGGCCACGCGTTCGGCTTTCACCTTCGTGCTCATCGTCGGCGGTTTCATTTTGCGACCAGTCGACTCGTAGTCGCGCAGATCCTTGTCGCTGACGATAATAATCTCATCGGCAATCATCTTGGCTTCATCGCCGAGATTGCCATCACGATCACGGGCGCTAATTTTGCCCGTCGCCCTGATCACCACGTCTTGCGCCAACTTAGCGCCTAGCTCGGCGTACAGGTTCGGGAATACAATGATCTCGGCCTCGCCAGTTTTATCCTCAATGCCCATAAAGGCCATTTTACTGCCATTTTTAGTCACGATTGTCCTGAGGGTGGTGATAATTCCGCCGATGGTTGCTTTCTTGCCATCAACATCTGGCTTGATACTGACTAAGGGGATGGTTTGTTCTTCGAAATATCGATCAAAGTCGTCAAGTGGGTGGGCGCTAATATAGAGTCCGAGCAGTTCTCGCTCCCACATCAGGCGTTCCTTCTGCGTATGCTTCACTGGGGCCTCTTGCAGGCTCATCGACGGCTGGAGGGACGCAGCGGTGCCGAGCGATGCAAACATGTCTATCTGGCCGCTCAGAGCTTCTTTTTGCAGCTTGCTGGCAAAACCTTGAATGGTTTCCAAATTGAATAGTAGATCCGATCGATCGCCAAACTTATCGAAGCCACCAGTTTTAATCAGCGATTCCCAAGCCTTCTTATTGAACTTATTCGTCCCGACGCGACGAGCAAAATCTTCGATGCTGGTGAATTTGCCATCAGTATCGCGGGCGCGCAGAATCTCTTCGACCGCCCCGACACCGACTCCCTTCACCGCCGCCATACCAAAACGGATTTGTTTCTTGCCAGGCACAATGGCGAACTCCACAAATGATTCATTGACGTCTGGGGCTAGTACCTCAAGTCCCATGTGCTTACATTCGTTGATCTCAATCGCCAAGCGATCGATGTCATCCTGGTCACTCGTCATCAGCGCCGCCATAAAGGCGTCTGGGTAGTGTGCTTTCAGGTACGCCGTCCAGTACGAGATCAGGCCGTAGCAGGCCGCGTGCGATTTATTGAAACAGTAATTTGCAAATTCTTCCAGCTGGTCCCAGAACTTCTCGGCAACTTTTGGATCAGCGCCACTGGTTTTGACCGCACCTTCGACAAAATCGACTTTCACTTTACGCATCAGGTCGATATTCTTTTTACCAACCGCTTTTCGCAGTGTGTCGGCCTGACCGCCGGTAAAGCCACACCACTCTTTAGAAATCTGCATAAATTGCTCTTGGTAAACCAAGATTCCGTAGGTACTTTGCAGTGAGTTCTCCATGCCTTTATCTAGATAGCTGATGCGCTCTTGGCCGTGTTTTCGCTTGATGAAACTATCGATAAACTGCATCGGGCCCGGTCGATACAGCGCCACCATCGCAATAATGTCTTCAAAGACGGTCGGTTTTAGATCACGCAGATAGCGCTTCATGCCAGCCGATTCCAACTGGAACACACCGGTGGTATCGCCGCGCTGGAAAAGTTCGTAGGTCGCCGTGTCATCTAATGGAATCGTCGATAGATCAATGTCGTCTTTATAGACCTTTTTAATGATACGTAGCGCATTGTTGATAATCGTGAGGTTGGATAGACCGAGAAAGTCCATTTTCAAAAGGCCGAGTTCCTCGACCGGTCCCATCGGGTATTGGGTCGAAACCACGCCCTTTTGCGCCATCTCGAGCGGCGCGTAATTCACAATATCGTCGGGCGCAATCACCACACCCGCCGCGTGCACGCCATGCGAGCGAATCGTACCTTCCAGCCGAATCGCAAAGTCAAACACCCGCTTGGCGGTTGGGTTCGATTCGTATTCGTGCTTCAGATCGGCGTCATCGACCACACTTTTTGCCAGTGGGATATGACGACCCTGGACTGGCGGTGGAATCATCTTGGAAAAGCGGTCGGCCTCGGCATAGGGAACTTCGAGCACGCGAGCCACGTCACGCACCGCCGCGCGGGCTGCCATCTTGCCGAAGGTCACAATGTTTGCCACGCGTGAGGCACCATATTTGTTGGCACAGTACTCAATCACCTCGTTGCGGCGCGTATCCTGAATGTCGATGTCGATATCCGGCATCGAGATACGGTCGGGGTTCAAGAAACGCTCAAACAGCAGGTCGTATTTGAGGGGGTCAAGGTCGGTAATGTTAAGGGCATAGGCAATGATCGAGCCAGCCGCCGACCCACGTCCCGGACCAAAGATAATACCCTGGGACTTGCCCCAGTTGATAAAGTCCTGAACGATCAAGAAGTAACCGTTGTAGCCCATTTTATCCAGTACACCAAACTCCATATCGAGTCGCTCCAGCTGCTCGGGCAGTAGCAGCTTGCGAATTGCATCGTTCGACGTTGCCTCGACTTCCTGAGGTGTTTTGCCGGCGTAACGCACCGCCATACCGCGGTACACCAGGGCGTCGAGGAACTCCTTCTCCGTCTCGCCATTCGGGGTTGGGAACTTCGGGATCAAGATGCCACCGAGCTCTATCTCGACATTACACCGATCAGCAATCCGCCGGGTGTTGGCGACCGCTTCTGGGTTGGTTTTGCCCCAGCGCTCAATAATATCGGCTGGATCGGTGACATGCAGCTCAAAGTCTTTCAGACTCATGCGTTTTTCATCGCTCAGAAAAGAGCCCGTCCCTACACAGAGCAGAATTTCGTGCGCTTCCTGGTCATCGTGGCCCAGGTAGTGGCCGTCACTCGAGACAACACACGGGATGTCGAGCTCGCTCGACAGTCGCTCCAGATGTTCATTGATCTTGACCTGCACATCCCAGGCGGCTGGCGAACTGACGTGACCATGGTCCTGGAGCTCTAAATAATAGCGATCGCCGAAGATTGACTTGTACCACGCCGCTATCTTTTTGGCCTCTTCGTAGTTATCGGCGCGCAGGTTCTCCCCCACTTCACCACTAGCACACCCGCTGAGCGCGATTAACCCTTCGTTGTGGCTTTCCAGTAGATCGTGGTCGATGCGAGGTTTGTAATACATGCCCTCGAGATTGGCCGTGGTCGACAGGTACATCAGATTTTTGTAGCCTGTCTCGTTCATCGCCAGTAAAATAAGGTGGTAGCGGGCTTTATCTTTCTGTGGGTCGCGGTCGTGCCGCGAACGGGCCGCCACGTACGCTTCCATGCCAATAATCGGTTTGACGCCTTCGTCTTTGGCGGCTTTGTAAAACTCAATCGCACCGCTCATCGTGCCGTGATCAGTTATGGCGACGGCTTGCATGCCCATATCTTTGATCTTACTCACCAAGTCGGGGATCTTTGTCATGCCATCAAGCAGACTGTGGTGGGTGTGGTTATGCAGATGCACGTAATCAGACGGTTGCAGTTGCACCGTCGCTGTTTTTGACGTCTCTACCTTAACCCCCATATCTATCTACTAGTATACTCTACATGCCTCGCCTACAGGTGTAGTAAAATGAGCCTACACTGACGAACGTGGTTGATTAACAGCGTCAATAATACGCTGAATAAAGTCACCGATACCACCCGGTACGTCGGTGAACAGATTGAGCAAACCGAGCACTAGTGCAATCACGACAGTCGCCCCGAGAACGCTCCCGAAGCCAAAGAAAATGCCGCGAATAAAATTCATCATATACACTTGGTGACGACCGCGGTGAAAATCGTAGAATAGATCCTCGATCACGGCCTTGCGAGCACCATTTTCATTATCTTTTTTGACGCGACCGCTAACTTTTTTAAATATTCTTTTCATTATTTACTCCCAATAAAAATGACACACGTACTTGGTAATAAGTGTGTCATTATTTGCCTATTTTTCCAAATTACTTTTTGTTAAAACCTTTTTTTGCACCATCGACGGCACCGTGCACAGCATTTTCACCACGTGTTTTGTATGTTTCGGCGGTTGTCTTCAGCTCGGTAGCTTTGGCTTCTGCTTTTGCCTTAACGTCCTCGGCAATGGCGCGAGCCTCGTCGGCAGTTTTCTCAGCCTTTACTTTTAGGTCACCGGTTACTTCCTCGGCTTTAGTGTGTGCCTGAGCAGCTTTAGCCAGCGCATCCGCTTTTGCTTCTTCAGCCTTCACTTTTAGGTCTGCGCGAGTCTCTTTGCCACTTTTAGGAGCGGTTAGTACGCCGACAACGGTGCCGACTGCTGCGCCAATGAGTGCTCCGAGTGCGAATTTGCCTTTTGCCATAATGATGATCTCCTTTTTACTTAGATTTGAATTTCTTGATGTGCTTACTGAGCAGCTTAGCTAGGTATATTGGTGAGGTAACATTCGTAAATCCAACCACTGCTTTTTCGACGCTTTCAGCCGTGCGCTGAGCCGAACCAGTGACTGATCGTATTTGCCGTGTCAGTTTTATGAGTGTAACTGTCAGAATGATCGCGAGTAGTAAAAATAGTGCCAAGAAAATCGACAGTATAATGACCAGAATTTGAGCCCAATCCATAGATGGCGCCTCCTTTTAGATGTTTTTTAACGAGAGAACGTTATCAGGGTTCTTCTCTTCTATTGTAACCTACTTTTTAGCGAGGCAACAATTACAATCTCTCGCGAATTAACTTCTGTGCCAACGCCGGATTTGCCTTGCCCTGCGATTTTTTCATAATCTGACCCACTAGGTAGCCGATGGCCTTGTCTTTGCCATCGCGGATATCCTGAAGTGATTGTTGGCTGGCAGGATCAGCCAACACTTCGTCAACGATAGCGGCAATCGCCGATTCATCGCTCACCTGCAGGAGATTACGACGCTCGGCTATGGCTCGCGGTGAATCGCTCGTCGTCAGTAGCTCAATGAAGACATCTTTCGCTGCAGTACTGCTAAGTTCACTCGCTTCGACCATTTTTGAAAGTTCGACAAGACTTGTACGAGAGAGCGATGAAATGTCAGTCGAGGAACCGTCATCTGTGGCACCAAGTGCGCTAGCGAACCAGTGAGCGACGCGGGTCGCGGTCTCGTCGCCCGCTTCGTCTTGAACCGCCGACACCATCATGGCGTAGGCTTGGTTAGAAAGCAGCGAGTCAACAACTGAGCGATCAAGTCCGAGGCTTGCCCACTTGGCGCGGTAGACGGGCGGCAGCAGCGGCAGAGTAGCTTGAATCTCAGTAATTTCCTCGGCAGTCAGCACGATCGGTGGAATGTCAGCATCGGGCATGTAGCGGTAATCCTGTGCATCCTCCTTACTTCGCTGACTTGTCGTTTTCTGCTTGGCATCATCCCAGCCGCGCGTTTCTTGCACTACACGCTCACCTTTTTCGACGAGCTCAACTTGACGGCGGAATTCATACTCGGCGGCCTTTTCGACACTTCTAAATGAGTTCAGGTTCTTCACCTCGGCACGTTTGCCAAGCTCGGTTGCACCTTTTAGGGCGATCGAAATATTCACATCAAAGCGCATGTTGCCATGGTACAGGTCGCCGCGCGTCACGCCGGCATAGGTCATCAGCCGGTAGAGTTCGGTCGCGTAGGCTTTTGCTTCCTGAGCTGAGTGCATATCCGGCTCCGACACAATTTCGATCAGCGGCGTGCCGGCGCGGTTAAGATCCACCAAACTATAGTCAGCGTAGTGCGTCAGCTTACCGGCGTCCTCTTCCATGTGGGCATGGTGAATTCGTACCCGCGTCGTGCTATCACTCAGTGGAATGTCGATGTGTCCCTCGAGAATAATCGGATTGTACATTTGGGTCGTTTGGTAGCCTTTTGGTAGGTCGGGGTAAAAATAATGTTTGCGATCGAATCGACTGACATGCGCAATCTCGGCGTTCAGTGCCTTGCCAGCTTTAATCGCCAGTGTCACGGCCTCGCGGTTTAGTACTGGCAACATGCCAGGTAGCCCATAGTCGATGGGGCTGACGACGCTGTTTGGCTCCCGTTCACGGGCGTCGTTGTCGGCACCACTGAACAACTTGGTAGCGGTCGCGAGCTGAACGTGACATTCAATGCCGATCGTCATATCGTATTTTTCAAGCATCTCGTCAGTTACCATATTATATCGCTCCCACATCTTTTAGAGCTTGTTTGAACGCGGCCAAGGCCCGGTAGGTGGTGTCGAGTGAAATCCTGACATCATGTTCGTGAGCAATCTGATTGCGAAGTTTGTGCGCTGTCCAGGTTGCGTTGGCATTTGACCAGGCATTTTGAGCCGATTTCATGCGTTCGCCCATGGTGTTGCCACTAAAGCCGCGTTCTTTAAGGGCATGGTCGAGCAGTTTGTCGGCATTGAGTAGTGCCAGGTGATAGCTGGCTTCTTGGTCTTGCTTGACGCTCTGCTCGATCGCCAGCCACTTAACGCGGTATTTTTCGACATCCAGATATTTCTTGCCGCCTTTGGCGACTGACATAACCGCCAACAAGATGCCACCGATCACCAGTACGATCGCAAAGACAATAATCACCACGGCATCCATTAGTTGGCCTCCATTGATTTAGCCAGCGCCAATAGCCGCGCATCATCACGGCGCCAGCCTGTCAGTTGTACGCCGATTGGCAAGCCCGAGCTGCTTAGTCCGGCCGGGATGCTGAGCGCCGGTAAACCAGCCAAGCTAGCAGGTACCGTCATAATATCAGCTAAGTACATTTTGATAGGGTCGCCAGTATTCTCGCCCAGTTTGAATGCGGGTGTTGGTGTGGTCGGGCCCAGCAGGACGTCGTATGATTCAAATACTTTTTGGTATTCCTGCACCAAAAGAGTGCGAGCTTTTTGCGCCTGCAGGTAGTAAGCATCAAAGAAGCCGCTGGAAAGAACGTAGCTCCCGATCATGATACGGCGCTTGTTTTCCGTGACGAATCCTTCGTCACGCGTTTTGCCGTAGAGTTCGGCCAGCGTCGAGGCCTCGGCTCGGTGGCCATAACGGATGCCATCGTAGCGCGCCAAGTTGCTGCTAACTTCTGCCGGTACAATGATGTAGTACATTGCCAGTGTGTATTTCAATATCGGCAGGCTGACTTCCTCAACCGTGTGTCCAGCAGCCCGCAGTTTGTCAGCGTAGTTCAGTGTCGCGGTGCGGATTTCTTCGTCGACATCGTCGTTCATCGACTCACTCACCAGCCCAATTTTCAACGGCGCCACCGATGGTACTGGCACGAAGAAATCAGGTAGCGTCGTCATATCGCGTTCGTCCTTGCCTGCCATCACACTCATGACGATCGCCGCATCATCGGCAGATGTCGAGAAACACCCGATCGTGTCGGTACTGCTGGCCATTGCGACGACGCCGTAGCGACTCACGGTGCCATAGGTTGGCTTGATGCCATAAACACCATTGAAACTGGCTGGTTGACGAATCGAACCACCAGTATCGGTACCGAGTGCAAATGGGACGATGTCAAGTGCAGTCACGACAGCTGAGCCACCAGAGCTACCTCCGGCAACGCGCTGCTCATCAACCGCATTTTTCGTCGGTCCAAAAGCGGAGTTTTCAGTGCTTCCGCCGTGAGCAAAGGCATCGAGGTTGGCTTTGCCAATGCAGATCGCTCCCTCGGCTTCGAGCTTCTCGACAGAAGTCGCTTGCAGCGGAGAAATGAAGTTCTCTAGTATCTTACTGGCGGCAGTCGTGGGTGCGCCAAAGGCCAAGAAGTTATCTTTTACGACGAATGGTACGCCCGCTAGTTTGCCAGTAATTTCACCACTCTCTACTTTGGCGGCTCGCTCGAGGGCTCGTTCCTCAGTAAGGCTTAGTAAGGCATGGTACGATTCGTGTTGCTTGGCCTTTTCGAGTGCTGCGCGTACATTGGCAACAGCAGCGTCAGCGGAATAATCAGTAATTTTTACCATAAACTTAGAGTACCTTCGGCACTTTCACCGAATTATTTGCACTCGCCGGCGCCAACCCCAGTAGCTCTTCACGACTAATCCCGTCGTCGATCACCTCATCATTACGCCAGACATTCTCGAGGTCGGTGACTTGGTAGGTCGGCTCGACACCAGTGGTATCAAGCTCACCCAACTGCTCGACGTAGCCAAGGATATTGGCAATGTCAGTGCGCAGCGTATCGATTTCATCGTCAGTAAGTTGCAAGCTAGAAAGCTGTGCCAAATGCAGCACATCGTCGCGAGAGATTTGTGTCATAGTCCTTATTATACCGTAAAAGCTCTTCTATGATAAAGTAAAAGTATCCAATGTGTAACGGAGGATTAGCAAATGAGCGAGCGTTCACTCATAGCAGTGACTGGTGCGGGTGGCTCTGGCAAGACGAACCTGTCTCGTCGCCTTCGTAATGAACTCGATCGCTCAAATGAGGTAAACCCGTACACTGTTGACCATATATCGATTGGTGAGTACATCCGCGACCAAGCAAAACAAGCTCTCGCTCGTGGTGTGCTGGTATCTAGTTTTCGAGAAGACATCATTGATCATATGAATAACTCACCGTTCGTGCCAATGGAAAAAGATCTTATCGTCGGTATACTCATTGAGAGCTTACTCCGCTCCGACGCTGACGCTGTCTTGCTTGATGGCTTCCCGCGTTTCAGTGAACAAGTCGAACAGCTTTATGAAGCGAGTGCCATGGTAGATATTTACACACGTGCAGCAGTCATTACGTATGTCGATGATACCGAAGCGGTGCGCCGTATGTTGAAACGAAAAGGATCACGAATTATTACAGAAGAAGACGCTCGTGAGCGTCTTCGTGTACAGCATATGGGACTACGGGCGGTTAAGAGTGTGTTCGTCGAAACCCACCTGCCTCATGCCATGATCGACATGGCTCAAACGCGTGAGCAGACCCTGGCGGAGGCAGTAGCATTTGTTGCACCTAACCTCGGCACGGATCCGCAGACACGCCAAGCGTCTTAGCGACGATCGATGAAAGTGTGGGCTTTACCACTGGCACCAGCACGGCCAGTACGGCCGATACGGTGAATGTAGTCTTCGTACGTCTGAGGGGTGTCGAAGTTGATGACGTGTGAGACGTTCGGGATATCAAGACCACGAGCCGCAACGTCGGTCGCTACCAGCACGCGGACGCGTTCGTCTTTGAATTGCTTCAAAGCGCGTTGGCGCTGTGATTGGTTCTTGTTGCCGTGAATGGCGACAGATGGAATACCACTGTTGTCCAGGTGATCGCTCAGGCGCTGGACGCCAAATTTGGTTTCACCAAAGACGAGCACCTTGTCGTAGTCGTCACCGCGCAGCATGTCCGTCAAGATTTCGATCTTGTGAGCTTTGTCACGTGATTCGATAATGTCTTGTTCGACATGTTCGCTGGTTTCGCTGGTGCGAACCGATACGGTGACTGGGTCGTTCAAGAACTCATTGACGAGGGCTGAGATTTCAGGGGTGATCGTAGCGCTAAAAAAGAGCGTCTGTCGTTCACGTGGCATCTCTGTAATAATCTGACGAATATCAGGCAAGAATCCCATGTCGAGCATACGGTCAGCTTCGTCGAGCACCAGTGTCGTCATGTTCTTGAGTTGCAAGACGCGGCGCTTCATCAGGTCCTTTAGACGACCCGGTGTACCGATGATGACGTGTGGACGACGCTTTAGGTCGCGGATCTGACGATCGATGTTGACACCACCAACAATCAGGGTTGAGTACAGGTCAAGACCTTTACTAAACTCACGGAATTGTTCGTCGATCTGCTGGGCTAGCTCGCGAGTTGGCGCCATAATCAGCACACTTGGTCGCAGCGTAATGCCACTCTGGCGTTCAATAATTGGCAGCAAGAAGGCAGCTGTTTTACCAGTACCAGTGTTGGCCAGGCCAATCACGTCTTTGCCGTCAATAATGTGTGGAATCGCTTGGTCTTGGATCGCGCTTGGCGTATCGTAACCCTTGCTAGCGACGTTGTGGTGCAACTGGGCACCAAATGGGAAGTCAGCAAACTTATGTTTTGACTCGTACACAACTTCGTCAGCCTTGGCGACTGCTTTGTTGATAAATTTTGAGGGGTGGATGTACTTTTTAGCTGGTCCACGATTGCCACCGCCGCCACGACGTCCGCCGCCACCGAAGCTTCGGTTGCCG
>Ga0172379_10004335_pt1 | contig 21142 bp, 19 predicted proteins | sample GrowelOW334metaG_FD_119756 | JGI IMG/M metagenome (GOLD analysis project Ga0172379, IMG submission 119756) | Groundwater microbial communities from an aquifer near a municipal landfill in Southern Ontario, Canada - Groundwater well OW334 metaG | ecosystem: Environmental > Aquatic > Deep...
AAATTGGGTAAAAATTCCGCGCATCTTTGAAGCAATTCCTTTTCCGGCAGTTGTTTTATATAATAGCAATTAAACCAATTCAGCTTGTTAACATCAAAAATCGCTCCGCCTTTTTGGACTTTGTTCAAATTAAAATGTTTAACCAAATCGGCTAAAGAAAAAATTTCATTGTTATCGTTTGGATGCCAGCCCAAAAGTGCTACGTAATTAATCAAAGCTTCCGGTAGGTAGCCTTTGGCCAAGTAATCTTCTACTGCCACATCGCCTTGGCGTTTGGATAATTTTGATTTATCTGCGTTTAATAATAACGGCAGATGGGCAAATTGTGGAGCTTGCCAACCAAAAGCTTCATATAACAAAATATGTTTTGGAGTTGAAGGTAACCATTCCTCTCCTCTAACCACATTGGTAACTTCCATTAAATGATCGTCAACAACATTGGCCAAATGATAAGTTGGATAACCGTCCGATTTTATTAAAACCTGATCGTCTATTTCGGTTGATTTAAATTTTACCTCGCCACGTATCACATCATTAAAAACCACTTCCCTATCTTGGGGAATTTTTAAACGAATTACAAATGGTTGATTGCCGTTCGGCTTTTCAGCTTTTATTTCCAAATCCCTACAATGTCCGTCGTATCTAGGCGCTTCATTTTTAGCTTCCTGATCAGTTCTTAATTGCGCTAATCTTTCGGGTGAACAAGTGCAATAATACGCTTTCCCCTCTTTAACCAGCTTTAGGGCCTGTTCATGATAGATTTTAAGCCGATTTGACTGTAAATATGGCCCAAATTGGCCTTTTTCTGTTAAATTAAGGTCTTTATCCATAACCGGGCCTTCATCCCAATTTAGGCCCATTTTTTGAAGGGTTTGAATAAGGGATTCAAGGGCGCCCGATACTTCCCTTTTTTGATCAGTATCTTCAATACGCAACATAAAAATACCTTTATTTTGCTTGGCAAAAAGGTAGTTATAAAGGGCTGTCCGCAAACTTCCGATATGCAAATAGCCGGTTGGTGATGGCGCAAAACGTGTTTTAATCATGTGTTTATTGGTTGCTAATTTGGTTGAATTTTATCACATTCCACATAAATCTAATAGTGGCATTTAAGATGCGTAAAAATCGCCACGGTTCGTTTATCAGGCGGAATAACCACTCTATTCCCAGATCCTGGTAAATAAGCGGAGCGCGTTTGGCTTTGCCGGAAATAAAATCAAATGCTCCACCAACACCCATAGCCAGTTTTACTTGTGGCAATTGGGGTAGAATTTGTTGAATAAAAAAATCCTGTTTGGGAGCTCCCATAGCAACAAATAAAATATCGGCTTTTGAGTTTATGATGTTATCTATTAAATTTTTCTCGATCGTGTAGTGCGATCCGTGTATCGTTGGCCCGGTTTCTGCACCAACAATTTTTAAATTAAAATATTTTTCCTTAAGTTTATCAGCACACTGTTTGGCAATTCCATGTTCTCCACCAAGTAGATAAACTTTTAAATTTTTTTGACCAGCAAGTTCGTCTCTCGACTGCGCTCGAGATGAGCTTGCTAGCTCACAGATTTTTTCCATTAAATCAACTCCGGTAATTCTTTGTGGAATAATTGTTTTAACGTAATCCGGATAAAGCAATAAACTTGCACCGGCAACAAATGCCTGAATAACGGCAAAAAAAAGATTATTGCTTTTTAGTGACAAAAATTTAGCAGCCCATAATAATCCAATGCCATCTGCTAAAACCAACGATGATTGGTTGATCAAGTTTTGATAATTGTGGTGTTTTAGCGATTCTAAAATAATTTCGGGATTGGCCGTAATTAGCTGATGGCTACTGACCAGTGTTTGGCCATTAGGAATAAAAAAAGATTCAACTTGATCTAAAACTTGATTTTGGGTGATAGCGTTAATTTTAATCCCCAGAATATCAATTTTCATGAACCTGGTTTAAATGTTTCGATTTCAATTTCAGTGGTGCCGATATCCTGGTAAGTTAAACCGATATCGGCTAAAATTTCATTAAGCCATTTAATATTTTCAACAGCGCCTGACTTTTTTTTGTATTTACGGCCCCAATTTAAAAGAAAGTCAGCAACCTTTTTACCAATGCTTTTTAAATCTATACCGGATTCTTCGTCATTAAAATCATATATTTTTTTATATTTGGTTAAGTGACGGTAAAGATTACCAAAATATTGATAGGCCTCATGGTTAAAGCCATTATTTATGGCCTGCTCTAGGTTTGCTAAATGGACGTTGTGAGCTTTTTTTAGGGCATCCTCCTGAGGTAAAATTTGTTCAGGACTACTTGATTCATATGACATATATAGTAGAGTTAAATATGAATAATTAACTGTTTAATATTAGCATTTATGGGATTTTTTTTCAACTTAGCTGGTTGAAATTCTGACGTCAAAATGATATAATATAAACAATTATATGATCGCAAATAAATTTCAAAAAATAATCTCAATTATCAGTGTTTTTTCTCTTTTAACTTTTAACTTTCTTCCTCTAACCTCTTTAGCTCAAGCGGTTATTTATCAGCCCCTTGATCCTGATTTTAACCCTAATCATATTATTTCCGATGCTTTTATAAATGATTACAGTTCATTAACTTTAGAACAGATCAGGGAATTTTTGAATGAAAAAGGTGGAACTTTGGGCAGATATATTGATCCTTTAACCATGCAACCGGCCTATTGGTTAATTTGGAATACGGCTCAAGAGTACCGGATAAACCCCAAGTTTATCATGATTATGCTGCAAAAGGAGCAAAGCTTGATTACCGATCCATCGCCTACGGCTAATCAGTACAATTGGGCTGTTGGCTATAGCTGTTATGGCGGAATCTGTTTGGATAAATACCGAGGTTTTGCCAAACAAATCCAATCAATGGCTAGGAAATTTATCCATGATTATTTAGCCGATTTAAATATTAAAAGCAAATACGTTGCCAATTTTAATTGCACATTTACCAAGTGGTGCGTGGGCGTGGCTAAAATGACTCAAGATGATCAAACCATTAGGCCTGAAAATAAAATTACTGCCGCTCTTTATACTTATAATCCATATCAAGGAGGAACTTTAACCGAACAAGGCAAGATTGGAGCAAACTATAATTTTTGGAAAATTTGGAATAATTGGTTTAATCAAACTAGCATCAGACCCACCGGCAGTTTGGTTAAAGCAAATAATAACGATACGGTTTATCTTATTCAAGACGGCAAAAAAAGACCCTTTGCCAATTTTAGCGCGCTGGCTACCCGTTTTAATCCATCCAAAATCGTAATTGTGGATCAATTGGAGATAGATCAATATGAATTAGGCGAACCGATTAAATTTTCCCAATACTCATTATTGGCTGATTCGGGTAAAAATATTTATTTGCTAGTTGATGACACCTTAAGAAAAATCTCCAGCCAGGAAGTGTTTAGAACCTTGGGTTTTAATCCGGAAGAAGTGGAAAACGTTGCCGATGCTGATTTAGCCGTTTTAAAAAAAGGACGGGAAATTACCATTAGTTCCAGCTATCCAACGGGCGCTTTGATTATGGATAGTTCGAGCGGCGGGGTTTATTACGTTGAAGCGGGTGAAAAATTCCCTATTTTGGCTAAAGAAATTTTAAAGAATAATTATCCGGACCGGAAAATTCTTTCCGGCAGATCAACGGAGCTTGATAAGTACCCCAAAGGCGAGGCCATTAAATTTAAAGACGGTTCACTTATTAAAGCCAAAGATAATCCAATTGTGTATGTTGTTGCAGGAGGTAAAAAGCTGCCAATTGCTACCGAAGAAGCTTTTATTTCCAGAGGCTATCGCTGGGCGGATATTATTGAAACATCCCAAGTAGCCGTAGATATTCATCCTACCGGAGAGGCCTTGGAGGCAATAATCACTGCACCTGCCAATAAAGCTCCAATAGATTTAATCATTCCGAAAAATTTGTCAGCCACCTCATCAACCACAACTATCCCGATTAATCAATAAATCATTTATTTTATGCCTTTAGTTTTTGCCGCCATTACTCCTCATCCACCTGTTTTAATCCCCGCTTTAAGTAAAGATAAATTATCTCAAAATATTTCCGGCACCGTTAAGTCATGTCCCAAAACCAAAAAGGCCTTTTTGCTGTTGGAACAGGAATTGTACGCTTCCAAACCCGATACTTTAATTATTATTTCCCCCCATGGGCCGATGATGAAAGATGCTTTTGTGATTAATCATTCGCCGGTTTTAAAAACCGATTTTTCGGAATTCGGCGATTTGGATACCAAGGCCGAATATAAAAATGATTTGGCTTTAGGTTATCAATTAAAGGAATCGTTAGAAAGCAGTATGCCTTTGGTTTTAAACAGTGAAGAAAAAATCGATTATGGTTCGGGCATACCATTGTGGTATTTAACTTCTCATTTAAAAAACCTCTTGGTTATACCAATGAGTTTTTCTTTGCTATCCAGAGATAATCATTTGTCGTTGGGCAGAGCAATCCGTAAAATAGCCGAAACCAGTTCCAAAAGAATCGCCATTATTGCCTCGGCTGATCTTTCGCACCGTTTAAAAAAGAGTTCACCCGACGGATATTCGCCCGAAGGAAAGATTTTTGATCAAAAGGTTGTTAATTGCCTTAAAGAAAAAAACATTGAATCATTTAAAGAATTAAGCTCTGAATTACTGGAATCTTCCGGCCAATGCGGTTATCAATCAATTTTGGTTTTGCTAGGAGCTTTGGAAGAAATTAATTTTAAAACCAATATTTTAAGTTATGATGATTCCGTTGGTGTTGGTTATTTGGTGGCAAATTTAGAGATCTAAAAGTAATAATGTTGTAACAAAAAGCCCTTCGTTTAAGAAGGGTCTTTTATTTCATCATGCTTACCAGAAGTGATCTTAAAAAAATATTTCCATTTTTGGCCGGTTTGGCAGAGTTCCTTGGTGTCAATTAGGGCTTGGACAATATGTTGCTGGGGCAAATCCCTGCAAACCTTAAAAACAGCGCTTTTTTTGAAAGCCGGAACATTTAAATCACTGATAATTTTTAAAGCCAAATCCTGCCAAGGATAGGCCGGGCCTTTAACGGTTTGCTTGTTTTTAAGCAAATCCCCTAGTTTGGTAAAATTGTCTGATTCGGACATTACTTTTTTGTTTAATTATAGTAGAATTATAGCAGATGAAGCTTAAAGGCAACAGCTTGATTTAACTGTAAAATTGGGGTATAATTTATAATCAATAATTTAATAGAACATTATGTTGGAAATTGTTAAATATCCAAGTAAAATTTTGCGGAAAAAATCAAAAAAAATTACCAATATCGCCTCTTCCGAGGTACAATCTTTTATTAAAGAATTGGGTGAAACCATGTTAAGCGCTGATGGTTTGGGATTGGCGGCCAATCAATTGGGTAAAGATTGGCAAGTTTTGGTTGTTAACCATGATGGCGGCCCTAAGGCCTTTATTAATCCGGTTATTTGCTGGAAATCTTTGAATAAAACCGTCATGGAAGAGGGTTGTTTATCTTTTATGAATGTTTACGGCTTGGTAAAACGCCCGGAAAAAGTTTGGTTGTTTTACCGCGATGAAAATGGCCGTTTAAGATTTTTGCGAGCCAAAGGTTTACTCGCCAGAGTATTGCAGCACGAGATAGATCATGTTAACGGTATTTTGTTTATTGATAAGATTTTTAAATACACCAAAGGCGAACATAAAGTTAAAGAATGGATAAAAGGAGCAAAAAATGACGAAAAATAATTTAAAGCAAAGGATATTTTTTTTTGGTACTCCCGAGTTTGCGGTTCCTGCATTAAGGGCCCTACTTCAAAATGACTATAATGTTGTTTTGGTTATAACTCAAATTGATCAGTTAATCGGTAGAAAGCAAATTTTAACGCCAACAGCAATTAAGGTTGAGGCAAAAATGCTTGGTTTAGAAGTTTGTGAAAATTTAAAAGATTTAAGATTAAAGATTGAAACACTAAAACCTGATCTGGGAATTGTGGTTGCTTACGGAAAAATTATTCCCCAGGAAATTTTGGATTTATTTCCATTGGGAGTTTTAAATATCCATCCATCGTTATTGCCAAAGTACCGCGGTCCATCCCCCATTCAGTCGGCGATATTAAATGGTGACAAAGAAACAGGAGTATCCATTATTAAATTGGATGAGAAAATGGATCATGGTTCAAAACTTATAACTCAAAACTTAAAACTTAAAGCTGATGATAATTACCAAAGTTTATCCGAAAGATTAGCTGGATTGGGAGCAAAATTGCTGGTAGAAACATTACCGGATTATTTGGCTGGAAAAATTAGGTTAGAACCTCAAAATAATACTGAAGCTACTTTTTGTAAAATTATCAATAAGGAAGACGGCAAAATAGATTGGCAAAACAGTGCAGATCAAATTGAACGGCAGATTAGGGCTTATGCGCAGTGGCCAGGAAGCTATACAGAGCTAAAAAGTAAAAACTTAAAACTTAAAACTGCTAAAATAATATCTGCCCAAGCCGTTGAAAGTATATCCAATTTAATTGGTCAGCTACAGGTAGATAATGGAAAATTATATATTCAATGTGGCCACGGCGCGTTATTGATAGAAAAATTGCAACCGGAAGGAAAAAAAGAAATGACAGCTAAAGAATTTATTAACGGTTATTTACGAGATTGATTTTATCTTTAGCATAAGGTAAAGTTGCTTTTGTAAAGCACCTTCAATCCAACAATCCAAATTCCGAAAGGATCATCAAATGAAATCCATCTCTGGATTTTTTCGCAACCACGTTCGGCTGGTTTTGTTAATTGTTCCGCTCTGCTTTTTCGCGGTTTTTATCAGGGACATAGTGTCTCTACCGCAAACACAGCAATCGGCGGCGCTACAGCAGGGCGAAAACGCAGGACTTATGCTTCTGACTGTATTGTTTCTTATTTTCACGTGGCTACTTTACATGGCGCCACGAAAATACCTGACAGTGTCAGTTGATTCTGAAAGCATCATCTTCAATTCCTTCGGCCAGGTCAACGCGGTCATGCCAAAGGGAGGTCTGCTCTGGAAGTGGGACAGCCGGTTGAAAGATTGGCGGTCGATTGAATCCTACCAAGAACAGGATTACGCCTTCATGTTCTACCTCGGTGAAGTTTCTAACCAAGTCAATGAATCAGCTCGCATCGTCTGTCGGTTGAAAATGAACTCGTCTGGCGACCTCGAAAGATACTTACTTTGGAGGGGGTTTAAAAAAGAGATAGCGAGCTACGGCTCTCTATCTGGGGTGATTCAATTTTATCTCGCTCTCTGGGCGGAAAAAAATCGCCAACGCTTGGCTACTGCTTTACCTAACTACGATGATCAAAGGCCATTGTTCTTAGAACTGACGAGCATTCTTGATGAGAGGTTGCTCAAAAACAGTGGCTGCTTGATCCAGGAGGTCAGCTTTGAGCTCAGATAGAGCAAAGCAATAAGTCCACCTTGGCTTGCCTATTCCGTACAGGAGTTGGCAAGCCATTTTTTATTAAAATTATTTTTTTTCAGTTACCCAAAAACCCAAGCGGTATTTTCCGCCAAGCATTAAGCGGGTTTGCGCTTCGGTTGCCGGAATTGATCCAAAAACTATCATGGTAACTGGGAATAATACCCATTCTAAAAGCATAACCAGTTTGGTGTACCATTTGTTTCCTTTGGGCCGTTCGGGCATTAAAATTGTGCTTAAAATAGCGTTTAAAGCAAGGCCTACGAGGGCAAATGTCATGATTTTTTCCAAAATTAGGGGGGCCATTTGGGCTATGGCGGTTGATTGAATACCTTTTGGAGCCATTAAGAGTGGTAAACGGCCCATTACCGTTATTAAAATAGGAGCGGTGGCCCAAGACCACATTCCTTCCATTTGGTTAAAAAAGTGCTTAAATTTAAGTTTAAAAGGCATTTTGGGGTGATCCTTAAATCTTTTCATCATGTATGGGATATGCTCTACGCCCCAGGCCCAGCGGCGCATTTGTTTGTATTGATCGGACATAGCTTTCCAGAATTTACCAGTGGAAACGGTATTCATGGAAACAGGTATATACATCGGTTCGACCTGATAATCTCCATCATATTTTAGCAAGCATTGCAAAAATATTCGCGAATCCTCGGAAACAATATCTTTTTCCCAAAAGCCAACATCAACCAAAGCTCTAAAACTCATGGAGTGCGAAGAAAAAGTAAACAAACGGTCCGATCTGGCTAAATCGGTCATCAGCCAAAAAGTGGTAGAATTGGCCACCACCCTGGTTAAAGGATCGGATTGCCAAATATTGTTGTGGTAAATGGCTATGGGTTGGTAACTGACTCTGGTTGGTTTGGGATGGGTTAAATATTTGTAAGCCAAATAGCTGAAATATTGTGGGTGCGGGCAAGTATCAATGTCAAAAGACGAAACAATAACATTTTCGTAAGGAATATTTAATTGGTCAATTATCTCTTGAACTTTATGTCCGGCATAATTAATATTTGATGCCTTACCCTGAATTTCGCCTGGTAAATCTTTAGGATGAACCGTAACCAAAATTTTTAAAAACAGACCGGAGTATTTTTCGATAATTTTATCGGCAAAGGATAAAAAATTTTCTTGATCACGTTCTTCGCCTGCCAAAACTACAATAAATTTTTGCGGTTCATAAACCGCTTTAGCTAAAGAAATAAAAGTTCGTTCAATAACTTCAAAGGGCTCTTTATACGTTGGTAAAAAAATAACATGATAATAATCCTGCCAATTTTTAGCGGTAACTCCTTTTAATTTTTCCAGCCAATTGATTTTGACTTGTTTTTTAAAAATAAACCACGAGGTTACTTGATTAATGACCAAATAAAAAACTTTAAGCAGCCAAAAAAGATCAAAAACAATAATAAAATAAATTGCCCAAATCGGCAACCAAATGGAAAATACTATGGCTAAAATAAAAGTCAACCAGGTAATACTGCCTGGTAAAATCTCCCAAACTCTGTTTGGATTAGCAAAAAATTTGGATTTTAAAACCAAAAAGAATTTTAACATTAAGATTTATTCCCGGCTTAAATTAACGTTATTGGCGCTATTTTTAAAGCTTTGTGGCGCCTTACCCATGGCTTCGTTGAGAGTTAAGGGTTTTTGGCTTAAAAGCTCTTCAGAAAGTGCTGATTTTGGACTGTTTTCTGATTTTACCTGTCTTAAGTTTTTTAAGCAAGTTTTGCAATAGATCGGTTTTTTGGGATCAGGTATAAAATTTAAAACGGTTTTTTCACCGCAGGCATCGCAAACCGCAGGATGAGTAATGCCCGTATCTTTAAACAAAGGTTTTTTGGGAGAGTTCTTTGCTTGATTGGTTGGTTGTGAGGTTTTGGAAAAAGTTTTAATTTGGTTTTTTACATTTACCGCCTGTTTTCTTTCTTGCTCGTCTCCGGAATCATTCATGGAGCTCCAACGAAGGATTTTTTCTTCGATAATTTCGCGTTTGGTGGCGTAGCGTTCGCGTGAAACCTTAACAACTTTTTCCATCATGTTATCCGCTTCTTCGCTTTCCGGCACCGGTGGTAAAGTTGTTGCCGAAAAAGGCTCCGAAGCAACCCCGTCTATCATCAATTTTAAATAAATATTGTATTTGCCCAAATTTAACAAATCCTGCTCTTCAAAGCGCGGAGTAAATTCTTTGGCCAAAAATTCCGCATCCTCGCCTCCTACCCTAAAGCAAACAATGGTGCCTACATTACCAAATACGGCCGAACGGGTAGTTTCACTTAATTGCTCCATGTATTGATGAGCCATGATTAAATTTAAGCGGTATTTGCGAGCCTCGGATAAAATATTGCCAAAACTTTCTGTGGCAAAATTTTGAAATTCATCAACGTATAGATAAAAATCCTTACGGTCTTTTTCCGGAATTTCTACCCGGCTCATGGCGGCCAACTGGATTTTGGTAATAATCATAGCGCCCAACAGTGCAGAATTGTCTTCACCGATCCGGCCTTTGGATAAATTAAGTAACAGGATTTTTTCCTCATCCATTATTTTTCGCAAATCAACCGATGACTTTACCTGACCAACGATATTTCTAATCATCGGCGATGACAAAAACCTGCCGACTTTGTTTTGAATCGGAGCAATTGCTTCGGATTGAAATTTATCGGGATATTTTGAATATTCTTCGACCCAAAATGATTTAATCATCGGATCGGTAATGTTATTAATTACCTTTTGTCTAAATGATTTATCGATTAATAATCTCATTACTCCCAAAAGCGTACTGCCAGGATATTCCAATAAAGCCATAATGGCGTTGTTCAATACATATTCCAAACGAGGACCCCATGATTCAGCCCATAATTTTTGAAAAACCCCAAGCAAACCGGAAGCAACCAAGTGACGATGTTCTTCGGAAACGCTTTCCAGTACGTTAAAAGCCACTGGATAATTCAAATCTGCCGGATTGATATAAACCACATCGTTAACCCTGTTGGGTGGTATAAATTTGATGATTTTTTCCACCAATTCACCGTGCGGATCAACAACAGCCACTCCCCGGCCGTGCTGGATATCCTGGATAATCATGTTTTCCAGAGTAACGGATTTGCCCATGCCGGTTTTACCGATCAAATACATGTGTCTGCGCCGATCATCGGTTTTAATGCCAAATTTTACCTCTTGATGGCGATAATTGGTTTTGGCAAAAATTGTCACTTGTGATGAGGTTGTAGTCATTTGTTTTAATTAAGAAATTGGTAAATTAGACGGCGGTTCCACTGTTTTGTCTAATTCTTTTTTAATTGGCGTTGCATTGCTTATTGTTCTGTTTTTGGCAAAATGCTGCTCAAAATAATCATTATCAAAATCATAACCGGGCAAACTTTCGGTAATGACAAATTTTTCTTCGGGTTTGGTTTCTTTTTCGGGTAAGATTTGAGGGTCGTCTTTTTTATGTCCCAAATCGGCAATGGTTAAATTTGGCTGGGCAGTTTTGGCCATAAAAAAGTTTTGAGTTTCGGAATATTCAATAGGCAAACTGGTTGGCGGTTCGGCTGTTTTAACATCGGATTTTTTGAGCAATGGGGCCTTAACAGTAATGTTAGGAAAGTGATACAATGTGGCGATTTCTTCGGTTGAAAGATAAAATTCTGTTGAGCCCTTGCGAGAACGGGTTTTGTAGTATTTTAATAATTTCTTTTTAACCCGATTAACTCGTTTTTCCACAAAAAAATAATCACGATGAGTGGTTAACTTACCGTATTTTTTAAAGGCGTTAAGGTTGCTGGTATTAAATTGGTTAATGGCGCCTAAAACAGTATTAACACCCCGGCTTTTTTTAAAATGATCCTTGTGAGCCAGGTAATAAACCCTAAAACTGGCGGAAAAACAAATTTTGGCCAATTTGTTTTCGATCGCTTCAACTACGTTTTTTTGACCGACTGTTAAAAATTGGTATAAACTGGGATTGGGTGATTCTTTTTCCGTCTTAATATCGCCCCACATTTTATATATGGCTTCACTGAATTTTTCCAAAACACCTAAAATCCTATCTACCATTTTATCTCCCAAATGCTTTTTGCTGGCGCCCTTGGCGCCAATCAATTCTTCAACAATGGCTTCGCCTTTGTGTTTCCAATGGTCGTCAACCGGCGTAATTACCAGCTGAAGACCTAGCTGCTCGCCTTGGCCGATTTTACTCATTACTTCCAACAAAGCCGACATCGGATCGATAAAACTTTCAGCCAATTGGTGCTCAAATGCCGTATAGGTTTTTATGGGATAGGCACTGGGTTTAGCCAAAGTAAATTCGGTAGCCCAAACATCATAATCTGATTCAACTTTATGAATATCTTCGGGAATCAAACTAACGTAATCATTAACTTCGGTAATTTCCGCTTCCGGGTATTGGGCGTAAATTGCTGCTTCGGTTAAATCCTTGAATTTTGCGGGTGTGCGAATTAAAAATTGAATATAACCTTCCAAAGAAATTATTTCCAAACTAAATGACAGCTGGGTTTCGCCGTGCCAGTATTTTTCAACTAAATTGGCGCCGGATTTAATGCCGGCTAGGGTAGCAAAAATTTGCTCTACAGCTACCAAACTTTGTTCGTTATCTTTAGGAATATCGATGGCCAATAAAGTGTGCTCTATGCTGGCCAGGTATTTTTTGCGTTTTTCGTGTAAAAAAAGATGCCCTAAACCGGAAATCAGGGCAATAGCTACAATTATCCAACCTCCTTTAGTAAAAAAATAAAGAATTAATTCAGCCGGACTTAAATCCAGTAACTTATTAAAAACGGTTAAATCAATGGTAAGTTGCATTTTGTTTTTGTTCCGATTTTAAATAAAATCAAAAAGAAAACTTAGGCGACATTTTGAGTTAAATCGTATTCGCCTGACTGGTTTTTTTTGAATTTAGCTTTGTTCATTAAAGCTAAAATAATCGTACTGCGTTTAACCAAACGTTTAATAGAAACTCGTTCAATAATTTCCTCTCTGGTTAAAGGCCTTTTAGCATCTTTAATAACTTCTTCGATAACATCCGAAACAACACCGGGTTTAAAACCCCATTCGGTTAAAGCGTAAATTCCCCTGCCAACTAAAACGTATTTATCATCCAAAATAAGTTCGTTGTGGATAGTGGCCGGATTGGCTTTTTTCTTGTCAAAACCGATTTCATTGATCCTTTTGGCAATTTCGGTAAAATGTAAGGGCTTGCCGGCCTTTTGCAAAACCAAATAGATTTTATCGCTCATTCTTTTTAAGGAAATTGTTTGCCAGTGGTTTAACCCCCATTCGTTAAAGGGATTAATAGAGATTTTTTTACTGGTTTGCAATAAAGATTCTATAACGTTTTCGTCTGGTTCAATAGAAAGTTCGGTTAATAAATTTTCCGCTCTAACAATTTCAGTGATTTCGGCGGCGGATAATGGTTTATCTTTAGTTTTAATCAAATTGATTAACAAGTCCAATGTTCGTTTAATGCTATCCAAAGAAACCATGGGTAAAATCCAGGAATTATGCAAATCGTCATGGTTATTTAAATACATCACCTTTTCATTAAGCAACCGGGATAAAATAAATTGAGCTGCGGAAAATTTGGCAGGAGATTCACCCGGCAATTCCAGAATTTTTTTGATTAAGGAATTTTCGTGCATTATTCCGCCGTAGCTTTCCAAAACCTGATTAACAACCTCTTCCACGGATTTAATAACTTCCGAAAGGTTATCCATGGATTTGATTTTTTTTAACGCGGAATTTTCTATTTGCCTGATTCTTTCCCGAGTAACTTTAAATTGGCTACCGATTTCTTCCAAAGTTCTTTTGTGGTTGTCCTTAAAACCGTATCTTAAACCTAAAACCTCGATTTCCCTGTCTTTAAGATTTTTTAGCAAGATGCTCAAAATTTCCTCTGGATTAAATTCCAGGGCTTGAGCGGATTTTTGGCTGTCGATAACTTTATCTAAAATGGAGTCAGTCATATGGTTAAATTTGGCTTATTTTAACGTTATTTTCTGTAATTAATACAAATATAGCATAAATAATAATTTTCGTCAATACTTGACATATTTGTCAACTCATAGGAAGATACAATATTCCTCCCAAAACGGGAAAGGAGGGTTTGTCTTTTCAAACCCCTAACTATTTTTATGCCGCGCGAAGGTTCCCCCTTCGCTTGAGCGGGATATTAAAAAACATTGTCATTTTGGAAAATAGAAGTTTTTGGACTGTTCCAAACAGTGCTTATTATTCATAAGCAACCAAAACTATCTCATTTTTTCCAAAACAACAATCAACATCCCACTCAATCTGCACCTTAACAATCCAATACCCTATCCTCATATCATTCTTTTCCTCTATTCTTCTTTTTCTTGTCCGGTTGCCGGCTAATCTTTAGTGATTTCTGGAAGACCTTATGGTTTTTCAGATACTCTTTAGGGATATATCCGTGAACAACAACTCCAATCACCAAAAAAAACAGCCAAAACAACCACCGCAAGAAAAGAAACCAGGATCAGTTTGATTCCGAAAAGAGAAGAAAGACAGAGCTGATAGAAGTTCATCCCCTAACCACCAATCCCGACAACATGATAGTTATGCCTATTAGCCAATTCCAATTTTTTTATCACGGCTGATTATTCAGCTTTTTCCCCACCTCTTCTGCTTCTTCTTTTCTCTCTTCACTCTTCTGCTTCTTCTTTTCTCTCTTCACTCTTCTGCTTCTTCTTTTCTCTCTTCACTCTTCTGCTTCTTCTTTTCTCTCTTCACTCTTCTGCTTCTTCTTTTCTCTCTTCACTCTTCTGCTAGGTATTAACTTAGCAACAATCGCGCCACGCGCGAACCACACCTATCTCTTGAGCTTAAAATCATTTGAGCCAAAAGTAGTTGGATGCCATTCCAAAACAAAAATCATCCGCCCAAGCATGAGACGAATGATTTGAAACCGACTCCACGACACGTCGGTTTTTTCAATACTAGAATTTTTTGATTTTGTACCAGAAAATCAGCAAAGGACTGGCAATAAAAATTGAAGAGTATGTTCCAACAAATGCACCAACCATTAAAGCCAGGGCAAAATATTTGATGCTTTCACCGCCAAACAAGAAGATGGCCGCTAAAACAAAGATGATTGTTAAAGTGGTGTTAATTGATCGAACTAATGTTTCGTTAACACTCATATTTACTACGGTTTCAAAGCTTTTATCCTGATTCCGAGGTAAATTTTCTCTGGTTCTATCAAAAGTAACAATGGTATCATGAACCGAAAAACCAAGTAAAGTAAGTAAAGCAGTAACAAAATACGAATCTACCTGCACTCCGGCAAAATGCCCTAACGCGCTAAATACGCCAATCACAATCAATGTATCGTGAATTAAGGCAATAATGGCCGAAACGCCGTATTTCCAAGATTCCACAGGATAGGAAACTTTTCTAAAAACGTAAGCAATGTACAAAATAATGGCGATCAAAACGATAATAATAGAATAAATGGCTTTATTTTTAAGCTCTTGGCCAATAATCGGCCCGATGGAATCAAAACGCTGTTCTTCAAAAGAATTATATTTATCGGTATAGATTTTTAGATTTTCCGGAACTTTGCTTAAATCATCTGAAGAAGCAGTAATTTTTACATTTTCCAAACCCTGGCCTTCTAAACCAAGGGCTTCGGGCTTAACCTGAATGCCATCGGTTGCCAGTGCTTCTTTATTGGTTATTTGTTCAATTTTTAACAATAACTCCTGATGTTGTTCTTCGGTTAAGGAGGTGCTTCTGATTAACAATCCTTTATCACCGACCGGTTGTAAATTAACAAATGGCAATTTTAAATCAATTAAAGCATTTTGGACTTGTTCATTGCTTGGGGGATAATTTTTAAATTTTAATTCCACCATGCTGCCGCCGGTAAAATCAATTCCTAAATTCAAACCCCATAAAAATAAAAAAACAATGCTTAAAATAACGGCAATGCCGGACAGTGAGTACCAAATTTTCTTTTTTTGAATAATATTATACATAACTTAATCCTTTTTAACTTCTTTATTGAGTTGAGCTCGATTATGCTTAAAAGAAAATAAACCCAGATGATTATTAAAGAATTTTCCGGTTGTTAACCTTAAAAAGGTTCTGGAAACGGTAATGGCGGTAAACATGGAAACCAAAATACCAATGCCCAAAGTAATAGCAAAGCCTTTAATCATGCTTGAGCCGAACCAAGTTAAAATGGCACAAGTAATCAAGCTGGAAATGTTAGAGTCCCTGATGGAGAGCCAGGCCCTGGCAAAACCCTCTTCTATACTGGAGCCTAATGGTTTACCATTGTAAAGTTCTTCCCTAACTCTTTCAAAAATCAAAACATTGGCGTCAACAGCCATACCCAAAGATAAAATAAATCCGGCAATGCCTGAGAGAGTTAAGGTTACAGGCCAGATTTCAAAAATGGTTACGGAAATAACCGCATAAATTATTAAAGCGATAATGGCGATTAATCCCATAAACCGGTAATAAATAATCATAAACAAGGCAATCAAAACAATTCCGATTAAACCGGCCATTAAGGATTTTTGTAAAGAAATTTTACCCAATGAAGGGCCAACCGTTTGCTGACTAACCAGTTCAATCGGTACCGGTAAAGCGCCGGCATTTAAGCGTTGAACCAAAAGTTTGGCCTCGGCAACGTTAAAATTACCGCTAATAACCGCTTTGCCCTGGGTAATTTCTTCTTGAACGGTTGGTACGCTGATTGGCGTGCCATCCAAAAAAATGGCTACTTGCTTTTGAATGTTGCGCTTGGTGATTTCGGCAAATAATTTTTGTCCTTCGTCATCAAATTCCAAACTAACCGTGGGCTTACCGGTATTAGGATCAAATTCAACTAAAGCGGATTTTAAATTTTTACCGGAAAGATTGGTGTTAAGCCAAGTTGGTTGGGCATCGGCTGAAGTATTGTATTGTTCATCCTTTGTTGTCAGTAAAATATGGGCAGAGCGTACTTCTAAGGTATCGCCACTTCCCTTGACTTCTTCTTTTTTAATAATGTGATAGCCAAAATCTGATTTAACCGGAGTTTGAGATATTTGACCAACAGCTAAATTATTAAAAATAGCTGTTTCAAATTCCGAAACATAAGTACCTTTTTTGGCAAAACCAAGTTCACCGCCTTGTTGCTTGCTAGCCGGATCTTCGGAAAATTCCTTGGCTAAAGCGCCAAAATCTTCACCTTTGTTTAACCGACCAATCAATTCCTTGGCTTTTTGTAATTGGCCTTGGTTATAAAGCTTAGCGGAATCTTTTTCCGTAGTTGTTAATTCTTGCGGTCCTTTTACTTCCTGCTCCTTAAATTCCAACAACGGAGTTTCACCGATTTTTTTAATGGCTTCTTTAACATCTTTAATGCCTGCGAGTTCTACAATTAAACGGTCGGCTCCACTGCGTTGGACCAATGGTTCGGAAACACCAAAAGCGTTAACCCGCCTTTCAATAACATCCCTAACCCCATCCAAGGCAGAATCTTTTTCGGTAGTGCTAATGCTGGTTAAATCCGCTCTATATTCCAAGTGCGAACCGCCTTGCAAATCTAGGCCTAAATGTGGAAAAAATTTGCTAAAAAAAGACTGCCCCGGAAAACCGGCTGGCAGGTTAGGCGCTACAATAAGCGCACAAAATAAGGCAATTACTAAAATGCCGCCAAAATGCAGCCATACTTTTTTTCTGGTGATAAACCGAATTTGTTTTGCCATATATTAAACTTTCTAGAATATTTTACCACAAGCTGATTTTAAATCAAGCCCCATGATGTGTGTAAATCAAGGTTGACAAAACTGTAAAATTATTGCAAACCTTGACTTTTGCTAAAAAGTAGTGTAATTAGTTATTACTCGCTCAAACATTCAACGTTCAAAATAAAGGGAGTTCTGACAAATGAACTCAAGTCACAGGGTTAATAAAGTCCTGGCAGGGCCGCCATCAAGAGGGCAAATAGCCTGGTTAGAAGGTAAAGGCGTTATCGCGCCGCCATCAAACATCACCGCTTCTTGTTTAATCCGGCTATTAAAGCTCGGTTCTTCCGCGAGATTAGAGTCTTTAGTGAAACTCCAAAATCAACTCCTTGGCCAAAGAGCCAATTTCACTAACGGGGATCAAGCGCTCAGTGGCGTCATTGCGCAAGTTTCTATCCTATCTCCTCTTGGATCTTCGGATTCATCGTGCGAGTGGTGTGCCTACATCCAACTGGAAGGTGGCACAATAATGCGCCAACCGCTTGATCGACTTCAGGGCCTCAATACCGAATCGCCGCCTGGCTGATTCGGTTTTTTTTATTTAATCTTTTTTAAATTACCGTTAATAATAATCGGTTTAACCGCTTGAATCTCTGTTTTATAATAGGCAATCTCCGGAATTGGATTGTATAAAAAAATTTTTTGATTTAAGACATGAGCAAAGCCAATTTCCATTAAAGTATTGCCACCAATATAATTTTTAATACCTCCCTTGTCTAGATTTAAAACCAAAACAGCGTCGGCATCCTGCATTAATCGCCAAAATTCCCTAATGGCATCTTGGTTGAATTTTTGCTCCAGTTGAATTCTCTCTTTTTGCTTATCTGATTTGCCGATAAACGCCTTAGCTAAGTTGGTCACAAAAGCATCATGCCCCAGCTTAATAAGCTTACTCTTAACTTCGATCATCTTTTCGGTATTATGCATGCCGGAAACAATGCCGATCCTTAATGATTTTGGCAAAAACCCATGAAGTCGATTATATTTTCTTAATATAAAATCCGGCACCGCTTTTTTGCTAATGTAAAATTTTTGAATTTTTTCCGACAAAGCGAAAAAATCTGAAACGGCTTTACGACATTTTTTTGAACCGCATTTGCAATTAAAGCTTTCATCAATAGTTGTTGAGTAATCGTAAGTTAGCTCCTCCCCCTTTTTAATATCTTTAAGAGCGACTAAAGTGTTAATGCCTACAATGGCTGAATTAGGGTCGCAGGAATGATTAATTAAGGAATAGGGTTTTTCCATGGCCACATAAGCCCGCTCGCCTATCTGTAAAGGGTCAATAATGGAATTTTCAAATTCATAGCCATTGCTAAGGATTAAATCTTTTAAAGATTTTTCCTGGCCGGACATTTGGCAAATAATCTGGCTGTTTTTGTAAGCTCTTTTGGTGTAAACCCCAAAACCCTTGTTATTTTGTTTAACAATAAAATTGTTGTCCATATTTACTTAATCGGTTTTTTTAACAGAGCTCTTTCTAAATCGTTAATCACAATCTTGTCTTCCAAAATAAATTTTTCCAAAGCCAATGCTGCTTGAGTAGAAAACCATTGGCCGTAATCGGATTCTTCGTCAAAAATAATTTTATCCTCCCAGTGTTCTTCATGCTCAAACAAATAAACATATTTAATGGCTTTTAAAAACTCATAACGATTAAATCGTTTAACTTTGGCTAAATCTAAGTCTAAGCCTATTTCCTCCTTAACTTCCCTAACCAAGCCCTGCTCTTCGGTTTCGTTATTTTCTACGCCTCCGCCAACCAAACCAAAATAACCAGGAATTGACTTAACCATAAGGGATCTTTTTTGTAAATAGACAAAAAGTTCCCCACCTTTGAGTTTCATTGGTAATAAAATTGAAGCTCGCCGTTTATTTTCCATTCTGATTATTTTTAAAAAGTAAACTAACTCCTTTAAGTTTACACTTTTTGTTTAATTCTTTCGGTATTTCAAGTGTAGCAGCAACAGCGCCTTTATTATAAAGAATACCAGAGGAATCAAAAGAGTAGGTTAAAACACTTAAATCAACTTGAGTTTGTTTTTTTGTTTGAATATCAAAATTTAAAGAAGAATTTGGATTGAAATCTTTTATTTTTAATAAAATAAAATCATTACTAACCTCGTCGGTACAGTTTAAAATTAACGCGTCATAATTTATGGATATATCGCCAATTTTTTCAAAATTATTTTCTTTAAAATCCTTGAAGTTAAGATATATATCTTCAGTTTTTAAAGCTTTGAAATCTACTAGCAGATATAGATCGTAAAGGTGCTTATTAAAGTTGCTATAAACAACAAATGGTAACTTTTGAGTCCATTCACTGTTTTTAAAAAGAATTTTACTAGGTTCAATTTTTACTTTAGGATGAAATAAAGAAAAAAAACCAAAATTAATTTCTTCTTTGAAACGAAAGCCAAAAACGGAGATTAATATTACAACTATCAATGGTATTAAGACTACTTTCGTTTTATTTCGCATGATATTTGATACTTATCAGGATATTTAAGAGACCTGCCTTCTTCGTCTTAAATCACCAGGCGCATATTTATTATAAAACTCGTTACCCCATACAAGAATTACCAGGCCTAAACTCATCAAAACTCCGCGGTACGGATCAGCTCTTTCTGACTTCCCTAGTCTAAGGGAATATCCAAAAATATTCTGATTATTGGGGTCGTCATGTGAAGACCCGCTCCTCTGAGCTTCATCTCTGATAAATTCTTCAATATTCATTGACATCTCTATACCTCCAACTGAAATTTTTCCCAATTGGCATTTTAAAAAAGAATTTAAAGAATTACCATGGTGCGCGCCCCAAGTAATCGGAGACTTATACTCAATTTGGTCGACTAGTCTTCTAAGAAGACCTCCTCGACTTCCCGTACTTCTATCAGCAATTAACAATCTCATTGTTCCTGTTAGATTTCTTAAACTATGGGATTCACCTCGCTCAAGCGTCTCTTGTATTGATTCAAGATGGTCGTATAAAGCAATCCATGAATCTTGCACTGATTTTGGAACTCGAAAATCATTCATAAACTATTTTCCATGGCACTTCTTATACTTTAGTCCGCTGCCACAAGGGCAAGGATCATTCCGACCAACTTTATCATTAGATAGGTTGGCTGAAGCTTGAACAGGGCCAGCAATTTTAGCCGGAGCTTGAAACTGCAAATTTTGCTTGGCCATGGGCGAGTTTACAGCAATAGCGGCTGATTGGCCTAGTTTAAAAATCGTAAAAACAACCTGATTTTGAATCTCGTCCAACAATGTTTTAAATAATATGTAGGATTCTTTTTTATATTCAACCAATGGATCGTGCTGGCCATAACCCCTTAAGCCAATGCCTGTTCGCAAATGATCAATCGCTTCTAAGTGCTCTACCCACAAAGTATCAATCGCTTGGAGCAATAAGGATTTTTCAATTTTTCTTAATGGCTGATCCTGGCCTTTAAATTGCTCAAGGGCGTTAATGCTGTTTTCCAAAACTTGATATTTAGCAGAAATTATTTCCAAAAGATCTGGTAAAATTTTATCGCTGTTTTTTTGGTTTAGAATACTGGATTTTTCGGAATCTGATAAAGGCACAATGCTGTTCATTGTTTCGGCTACTTCGGTTAAATTCCAATCATCGGGGTTTGGCGAAGCAATATGAAAATTTACCAAAGCAGTTAACTCTTCCGTGATATAGCCCATAATGATATCTTTGGTGTTTTTTTCCTTGCCTAAATTATCCAAATCTAAAATCTCTTTGCGTTTTTTGTAAATAACCTCACGATGCTTATTAATGATATCGTCATATTCCACCAAATGCTTACGAATATCAAAGTTATTGCCTTCTACCTTTTTTTGTGCCGATTCGATTGATTTAGAAATCATACCGTTTTCAATCGGCAT
>Ga0172379_10004336_pt1 | contig 21131 bp, 14 predicted proteins | sample GrowelOW334metaG_FD_119756 | JGI IMG/M metagenome (GOLD analysis project Ga0172379, IMG submission 119756) | Groundwater microbial communities from an aquifer near a municipal landfill in Southern Ontario, Canada - Groundwater well OW334 metaG | ecosystem: Environmental > Aquatic > Deep...
CTTGAAAGCCAAGCCGAGCATGCCTATGGTCTTGCCTTTCAGGCAGCCGGTTCCACCAAGGCCGGATTCGATCTTCTTTACCATGCGGGCTTTTTGCCGTTCGTTGGCCTCAATGGTGGCTTCCACTATGGAGAGTGGTTCGCCGTAGTCGCGGCCGACACGTGCCATTGCTTGCGTATCCTTGGGGAAGCAGGAGCCGCCGTACCCCGGGCCCGGGTGCAGGAACTTGGCCCCAATGCGGCCATCGCGGCCCATGGCCTTGGCGACGTCCTGGACGTTGGCGCCAACTTTCTCACACAGATTTGCAACTTCGTTGATAAAGGTAATCTTCACTGCGAGGAATGCGTTGGACGCGTACTTGATCATCTCGGCGGTTTCCAGATTGGTCTCTATATACGGCGTCTCGTTAAGGTACAATGCGCGGTAAACATCCTTCATTACCTGCCGGGCGCGCTCACTTTCCGAACCTATAACGACGCGGTCCGGATGGGTGAAATCCTGTACCGCTGAACCTTCGCGAAGGAACTCGGGATTGGAGACAACATCGAACTTCGTATTGACACCACGATTGTCCAATTCTTCGCGGATCCACGCCTCAACCTTGCGGCCTGTTCCCACCGGGACGGTGCTTTTATCCACAACAACTGTATATGTTTCCATAGCCCGGGCGATCTCCCGGGCAACCTGTTCGACGAAACGGAGATCGGCGCTGCCATCGTCCGCAGGAGGAGTTCCCACCGCAATAAAGGCGACATCGTTTGTCTGGATAGCAGCCGCCAGGTCTGTAGAGAACGACAGTCTGCCGGAAGCGACGTTCCGCTTTACCACGTCTTCCAGCCCGGGTTCGTAGATGGGGATGATCCCATCCCGCAAAGCCGTTATTTTTTCCGCATTGTTGTCCACGCAGATAACGTTGTTGCCGAAATCCGCCAGGCACGCTCCGGACACCAGTCCGACATAGCCTGTTCCCACTAAAGCTATTCTTGCCATGTTCCCATTCCCCTTTTAATAATGATGTCCGAGTCCCACAAAGATTTCCCTGCCTGCGCCACCGGGGATGACCACATCGCCCAGCATGGCGTTCAGGTCGAAACCGACGCTTATGCGAATATACAGGCTACGCATGAACAGGGGAAAGGTGACTATCTCCAGCCCGCCGGACATAAGCGCTTCGTCGAGGGAAAAGGACGTACCGTTTTCAGGGTCCGACACCAAGCCGAAATCGAAAAATGGAGTCCATTGCTGTTCGAAATTGAATAACCGCATCCATTTTTTTCCAAACCATTCGGACGGCATAAAACGTAAAATGCTGAAAGTAAGGTCGGTATTCATGAACAATGATTGTTGGGCGACGACGGATCTATCAAGGATACCCCTAAGCGCCGAACCTGCCTGACTGTTTGGTTGGTCGAAATAGAAATCCCCTGCAAGGCGGGCCGAGACGTCGAAGTGGGAATTGAAGGGAAAATAGCCGGAAACGGATGCCCCTGCCTTGCGGTTCCAGGTGGCGGTATAGGCATTAAAGGAGAACTCGTTGTTTATCGCCGCTGACAGACCTTTTCGGAAATTGCCTATCCAGTCCACGCGCCCAAAGGACAGCTCATGGGCAAAGGTTAGAACCGGACCTTCGCGTTCCTTTCCTATATCGCCACCGGGCCGGTAATTGTTCCGGATTTCTGCGCTCGGGGTATAATCAAGAATTCCGAACCCTCCTACGACTATTCCGGTGGGTATAATCCACTTGGCTTCCATCCAGTTGCTCAGGTACCAGCAGTCCGCGTAGCGATCCCCATATACCGCTTTATAATCCTCCCCATTCTCCTCGTTGACCGAGACACCCTGGTAGGCGCCTACCATCAATTCAGTCTTGGCAATGGGTATAGTCAGGGAGACTCCGGTCTTGTTCTCGTAGGATGTTCCATAGGAGGAGCTATAGGAAAGCACATGATCAAAATCTGCATTCCAGACGAGGTCGAACAGAGTGAAAGGCGTGTTCGAATCAATTTCCATGACAAAGGAACCCTCGGCCCAATCCTGATTTCCTAGTGGTGCACTGTCAATCTCGTAGCCAAGATCGAAACGCAGGGCTTGCATGGTGCCAAGAAAATTATAGTCCCGTGCTTTGAGGGTCAATTCAAGGCCGGTGTTTGAGTCGTATTTGCCATAGGGGAGGGCGATGATATTCCAGGTATCCTCAACGTACGCGATAAGATCCACAGCGACAGTTCCGCTTTCATCGGGTTGATCCAGGATTGCCTCGATGCGGCTGGATTCGAGTACCCGCTGATTCACGAGCACTTGGGTCTTGTCGCTGATATATTTTTCCAGTGCGGTCTTTCCCGTCAGACGGGTCCCTTCAATTATTCCAGCCGCGTTCCGCAGGGCAAATTGGCGGGTAATACCGTCGACCCGGAACTCAACATTTCGGATAACGTACGTGAGCGTATCGACCTGATCCTGCGCGACGAGGGTCGGAACGGTCCAAAGTGTCGCAAGGAAGACAAGGCAAGCCATGAAACCTGTTGCGCGGCGGAACGGCATAGAAGCTCCTGAAAAGTCAATGTTGGAGATAGGCAGGCATTAAAATTGGGTTTCTTATGATGCGTTATGGTTGGAAGATACTGTTATTGTCGCCCCGTATCAAATCCGATGCCAATTTTCGCAGCCTGCCCTGGAATTCCGACCAAGATGGAACATCGCGCCATCGAATGGATGTAAATTCCTTTTCAGGCATGCCAAGCATGATTTGAGCCAACAAAGGAGCCTCAACCCCGGACTCCTTCAAGCGGGCCTCCTCCATAATGTCTGCCCAGGAAAAAGAGTGATTGCAGCTTATGGTGTATAAATCCGCAATATACTTGGGCTCGAAGCGGAAGAGCGCTGTCAGTTTATTGCTGAGTATATTTCTAAGTGAATCTGTCTTATTGAAAAGGGAAGTTGTAAGGAATTCTCCAAAGTGTGGAGCTACATCATTCACAAAATCTATCTTTAGACTGATGCCGGGGTACGCGTCGCCGGTGACAAGCGATGGTTATAATATCCCCGACTGAGTGCGGTACCACCGGTGAGAAAAAAGTCCGTTTTGCATTCTTCTACGCATCTCAGGACTCCATCCTGGAGGGGATATAGTTTCTTTTCGTAGTAATCCGAAAATGAACTCATAACGCCTCCTGAATTCGGTAGATCTGATCCTTCTTAAAAGGGAAGATTCGTAGACCTCCAACAAACGGTCGATACCCCAGAGTGCGACAACTCTATGCCAGCTTAATCTTTCCAGGCTTCGGACCAGCAATCTGGAAGCATAGAAGGGGCCTGATTTCTGCAATCGACCTTCGACTACATCGAGTAGTGTAGAGGGTTCGACTTCATATTCCCAATTGAGGCTTGAAAGAAGCCGGATTCGGTCATCCCTCGGCAAAAGGTTCATTTTACTTTCCCAATCTCACCTGGCACCGTAATTCCTGTCCATCCATTCGCGGTAGGCGCCGCTGCGGACGTGCTCTATCCATTCGGGGTTGTCAAGGTACCAGGCAACGGTGCGGTCCAGGCCCTGGTCGAAGGTGACCGACTGCTTCCAGCCGAGTTCCTTTTTGAGTTTGGAGCAGTCGATGGCGTAGCGTCGGTCATGGCCGGGGCGGTCTTTCACGTAGTTGATGAGTTTCTCGTAATCCCCGACGGGTTTGCCCGTGCGTGCGGCGACAACCTTGATCAATTCCTTCAGTAGCCGGATGTTCTCCCACTCGTTCTCGCCGCCGATGTTGTAGGTTTCGCCAATACGGCCGGTGGTCATCACGGTCCAGACCGCCGAGTTGTGATCTTCCACGTACAGCCAGTCGCGGATGTTGCGACCGTCGCCGTAGACGGGGAGGGGTTTGCCTTCCAGCATGTTCAGGATCATCACGGGGACGAGTTTTTCCGGGAACTGGTAGGGGCCATAGTTGTTGGAACAGTTGGTCATGGTGACGGGGAGGCCGTAGGTGTGGTGGTAGGCCATGACCAGATGATCGCTGGACGCCTTGCTGGCCGAGTAGGGAGAGCGTGGGTCGTAGGGGGTTTCCTCCGTGAAATAGCCGGTATCACCGAGGGAACCAAACACTTCGTCGGTGGAGACATGGTGGAACACCACGTCGGTCCTGCCCTTCCAGGCGTTGCGTGCGACATCGAGCAGCGTAAAGGTGCCCATGACGTTGGTCTTGATGAAGGCTTCAGGTCCCAGGATTGAACGGTCCACGTGGCTTTCAGCGGCGAAGTGGACCACCGCGTCGGGTTTGTACATGGAAAAGGCGCTCTCCACGGCCGGTCGGTCGCAGATGTCGGCCTTGACGAAATTGTAGCGGCCATTGGGTCCGTGTCTGGCCTGCAAGTCCGCAAGGCTTTCCGGGTTGCCCGCGTAGGTGAGTGTGTCGAGGTTGACGATTCGACCGGAGAAACCCGGATTCCCCAGGATGTAACGGATGAAATTGGCACCGATAAAGCCGGCGCCGCCGGTGACAAGAACGGTCTTGAAATCACGCATGGTTCTTCCTTTTATAGGGTTTTATAGACAGGATAGAATCTCTTCCGTAGTTGCTGTGGTGATGAGCGCCCCGGTGGGGCCGGGGACTATGAAGCGCAACGCACCGCCTTTCTTCTTCTTGTCCGACGCCATGGCGTCCAGAAGTCGACCGGCTATGACCTTGCGATCAGGTTTGCCTTCTTGAAGGTTACCTTCAAGAAGCGCCGGGTGTAGTGACCCTGTCTCGAAGCCGTAGGCTGTCAGAATCGAGCTGATCCGCTTCGCGCGTGGAGGAGGGGTAGTTCCCAGATTGACCCCGAGGGCGCAGGCACGGGATATACCCCAGGCGACCGCTTCTCCGTGGGTGAGCACGCCCAAGCCGGCGACCGCTTCCAGGGCATGGCCAAAGGTATGGCCCAGGTTCAGCAAGGCCCGCTGGGTGCCAGTCTCGCGGGGGTCGGCCTGTACGATCGAACCTTTAACCCCTACCGACAGGGCTACCAAGTCGACCATATCCAGTGGCGATGAGGGAACGGTAAAACGGCCAGAGTCATTTTCCAGCCGGTCCAGCAGCGTTTCATCCCCTATGATGGCGGTTTTTATCAATTCCGCCAGACCGCTCAGGTATTCACGCTGGGGAAGGCTGGAAAGCACGGAAACAGGCATGAGCACCTGATCTGCGGGACGGAAGGTTCCCACCAGGTTTTTGATACCCCACAGGTCGAAACCCGTTTTTCCGCCCACGGCCGCGTCTACCATGGCCAACAAGGTGGTGGGAATCAGCGCGAGTCGAACGCCGCGCATGTACACCGACGCGGCAAACGCCGTCAGGTCGCAGATCACCCCTCCGCCTATCCCGACAAATAGTGCATCCCTGCCAAGCCCCGCTTTGGCGGCGGTTAACAGGATGCTCTTCACTGCAGGCCAGGCTTTTGCGGCTTCTCCGCAGTCAAGGATGGCGATAGATACCAAGCCGGTTTCCTGCACGGCGGCGAGCAAGGCACGGGCGTAGGTTTGGGTATTGCTGTCGCACACAAGAAGGACGCCGGATTTCTCCCAGCCTAAGCCAGTCGTCTCGGCGCGCAGGCGGCCCAGATCCGGAAGATCGGTACCTACCTTGACCAGGCTGGGGTATTCACCAAAAGAAAAGGTGAAGGAACGCTCGTTTGAAGCCTTCATATGTCAAGTTCCGATCCGGCCAGTATGGACGACAGGAATAGCCCCTCGTTGTCGGGCGAAACCGCTGGGGTTTTCACCAAGGGAAGGATATTGGACCGGGTATCGGGCTTCAGGATGTTTTCTGCATACACCGCCAGAACCTTGCCGGAAAGCACCGTCGCTGCCACGCGTTCATCGATGGCTTTGAGGAAGGGGAGCCCGTGTCTGTCGCAGGCATGCTCCACGATGAAATCCAGATCGCTCATTCCCACCAGCAGCACAGCCTGCATCCCCCTTGTCTTCGCCCGTGAGACGGATTCATCTATTCGGTCCCGGTAGGATACGACGTTGCGTATGGTTCTTTTGAAGAAGCGGTAACTGCGCCTGGCTATCTCATTCACCCCATCCGGGGTCACTATATACTGGATATTCCTGCTATTGATCTTACGGATGATGATGAAGCCTTTTTGGACCAAACGTTTGAGTATAGCGTTGGTCATGCCCAGGGAGGAGCCAGCAATCCTGGCCAGGTCTCGTTGTCTGACGATGTCTGCTTTTTTTGAGGAGGTATAGATATTTTCCAGGATCGCCATTTCGGTGTCTTCCTGGTTCTCTACTGTCAAATTGTTCATTCGGGGTTTATTTCTGGAATAGATAGGGCAAATGTAGGGCTTCACCGCTCTAAGCGGTGAAAAAAGTGCTAGCCCCGGGACCTGATGGTCCCATGCATGAACGATGTTTTAGGACGCGGCCGAAACACACTGCCCGACATCTTCCAAGTTGTTCAATCCGTGAACAGTCTATCACCATTCGTTTTCAAATACAATCCGGATCGATGTCGAGGATCAGCATCCGATAATGCGGGACCCACTGGAAGAAGCCAAGGGAAGGTGGCGAATTCGTTCTTTTTCTTCAGATTTTTTCCTGGTTTCGCAAGCGGGAACCGTATTTTGCCCGTACTTGTTCCAGGAGGGTACAATGAACGGAAACAGTTTGGTCCGCATGCCAAAAATGGAACTGTATCTGCGTTCCCGTGGGTATACCGAGCGAAATATCAGGGAGATAAGTTCCTTGTCGATCAGGGAATGGAAGCGTTGGACATGCCTTGAAAGGTTGAGATTGTCGGAGAAGGGCCGCGGAAAACCTGGTGGAGGTGCGGGAGGCGCGATCTTCATGCTATAACCGATCGCGGGTTCGAACGCACGGAAGCAGGTTGAATCAGTCCGCCAGCTCAAGTACGGCATGCTCGATAAGGTTGAGGAATCGGTCCCTGAGTAGACCTTCCGGATAGGTCGCGTCCTGCAGTTTTGTCCTCCAGCGATCATGGAACACCGCCACCTCACGATGGTGCAGGGGCAGGCTCTTGCCTATTATGGAATTCTCGATTTCCCTGTCGCGGACGAGTTCCTTGCCAGCCAGAGCCAATCGGGTCTCGCTAAGGATTCCTTTTTCCGCACGGGCGATGAAGCTGTACACCGCGCCTTCGCTGTCTGGCCATCGGGCTTGCCCTATCCTGCAGTGGCTGACGTGGTGCCAGGTCTCAAGGGGGATGCGTATCCGGGTAAGGAGTTCCTTCTTTTCCAGCACTGGTATGCCCGAATCAGGAGCGAAACGTCCAGCCGCTATCCAACGGGATGTACTGGCGGTGCGAAGTTCGAATTTTGCGTCAAGCACCACCATGGGGGCGAATGAATCCATCCTCCGTTGAGGACAGCATAGATTTCCACCGATTGTGGCCAGATTGCGGATCTGGGGCGTAGCGATCTGCATCACTGCCAGTTTGAGGATCTCCGGCAGTATCTTGCCCAAACCAAGTAATTCGTCCAAAGTCACCGCGGCTCCGATTTCCAGGTACCGTTCGGTGCGCGAGATGCGGCGCAATTCTTCCAGACGGAACAGGGCCAGAAGATTCCCGGGCAGCACGAAAGTTCTGCTGCCTTGACCGCGCACCAATTCGGTCCCGCCCGCATAGAGTATCGCATCGGGGAAGCGTTGCCAGAAATCAAAGAGTTCCTGAAGCGTGGGAGGCGCAAAGACTTGGTTATGGAGTCCGTCCATAGCGCCTCCTTTGGCGTATTTCAGCCGCTGCGGCCACGCCTTCCGCCAGTATGCGCGGGATGGTGCACCTGCAGAGTATGCCCTCGTAGGCGGCGAATATTTCTTCCTGCGTTGGGCGTGCTGTTTTTTCCAGAAGGGCTTCGCAGGCCAATATCTTGCCAGTGTCGCAATATCCGCAATTCTCGACGCCTGCCCGCGCGAAACCGGCGACGATATCCTGGTATTCATCGGTTTGGGAAAAACCTTCGATAGTGATGACCTCGCCACCGCGCACACGGAAAGCGCTGACCATGCACGATGGTACAACCTTGCCATTCAGAATTACCGAGCAGGACCCACAACGCCCCAACCTGCACCCGGCTTTGGCACCGATCAGCTTGAAGTGATCCCTCAGAATATCGAGCAGCCGCTTGTCCGAGCTGGTCTGGAGAACCACATCCTCTCCGTTCAATATAAAACCAACGGTCATGTTTCCTCCAGCGCGTCCCGCAGGATCCGTGGATCAAGGGGAATGGAGGTGATGTCGATTCCCGATGCCTGCGAAACCGCCTGTGCGTACGCGGGGGGGACGCACCCGAAGGGTAATTCTCCGATTCCCTTGGGCGAAGTGGATTCGTTCCAGGAAAAATCCACGACAATAGGTGGTGCCTCTCCGGGGGATGCGATGTCATAGGCCAGTATGGATGCTCCGGGTTCCGCGTTTCCGGATGCCACGCGTTCTTGCCGCACCCAGCCCAGGGCGTGGAGCACGGAATTCTCAAGGGAACATCGGGCTTTCCTGTCGGAAAGGATGCGCCCGCCGTCCACGCATAGCCAGACACCCCTGACCTTGGGGATGTAGAGGATCTGGTCGATCTCGACCTCGACAATAGCGGCAGCCCAGCTGAAAAGCGAAGCCGGATTTCCTTCCATGCGCAAGCCGCTCCAGCCTTGGCTCCTAGGTGCTTTCCAGACCCGGCGTACCGTGATTGGCAATGGATCGCGGAAACGTTGCTTGCGGATAACCAGACAGCAGCGTTCGATCAGTTTAGTGATTATGACTATGTTGCGGGAAAGGCTTGAGGGGCCGGAATCCGGGACCAGATCGCTGCGGTTGTCGGCTAGGCGTACGTCCGTGTCCTTAAGGGCGAGAGTCTCGGCAGCGACGCGACGCCACATGGCCGCGGTTTCACGGCTGCCGGATACGGCGCTGGTACGGATTTCAAGGATGCCGTCCTTGTCAAGTTCCAGCTCCACCGCATAGTTGGAGGCAGGACCATTGGAAAGGAATCCGTTTCCCTGATAGGAGTAGGCGATCCCGATTCCCCGGAGTGGATTGTCCTTTTTCCCTTCCCTCCCGTGCTTGAGCAGTTCGTAGGCTGCCCATTTGCGGCGATAGTCGCTCATGGCTATTACCGCGTCCATGAGTTCGTTCGATGGTACTGGTTCCCTGAGTGTCAGACCTGACGTGAGTACGTCACCTTGGCGCAGGGAGTTAGCCTTTCGCCATTCGACCGGATCCTGTCCGATAGCGGTCGCAAGGCGGGACATATGGTTCTCGATCGCAAAAAAACCATTGGTTAAGCCAAAACCCGCGAAAGGGCCGGAGGGAAGTGAATTCGTGCGTACCGCGAAACCTTCCACGCGGACATTTGGGCAACGGTATGTGCCCAGGCTGCCAAGGCACATACGGTCCAGGGTTTCTTCCGCAAAAGGACCAGCGGCACCTATATCAACCACTATGCGGGCTTCAAGTGCGGTCAGCTCACCCCCTGCACCAAGGGCTGCGCGGTGGTGGAATACCGCCTGAGGCCGCTTCGGCGAATAGCGTGCGTCCTCTTCCCGGGTGAGCATGAGTTTCACCGGTTTCCTGCAGATAAGGGCTGCAAGCGCCGCATGGGCGGCGACCAAGGATGGATACCATAATTTTCCGTCCAGGTGCACGCCTATCTCGCAGCATTCCACGACGATGTCCTCAGCCCGGACGTCCAAGACGCCGGATACCGTACGACGCACATGGAAAGGCCATTGAGTCGCGACGGCGACCTCCATCTTGTCGTAGGCGAAACCTGCAAGGGCACCATGGGGTTCGGCACACCAATGCTCCTGTCTGCCTGTCCGGTACGTGCCTTCAATAATCTGGGATGCCAACTTGAAGGCAGTATCTGGATCGCCAGTGGTGGCGGTCCGTTTCGCGGCCACCCGGTCTGAGGAGAATTTCTCAAAAGAAAGATCCGGGATTTCTTCCTCTATGCTCACCTGGCAGGTACGGGCAGCTTTCTCCAGGGTGGAACGGTCTGGACCGGCAAGAATCGCCAGGGGTTCGCCTATATAGTGCACTTCATCGGATGCGAGTATGGGTACTGAATTTCCAAAAGCCTCAAGCAGGTTCTCTCCAGGAATGTCCGAAGCACGGATCAGGATGCCTCCGTGGGTCAGCCGGGGAGTATCTATGCCAAGTAGTTTTCCCTTCGCCACGGGGGATCTGATAATCACCGCGTGGAACATGCCAGGTATCGAAAGATCCTCGACAAAGGTTCGCTCCGCACGGGGCAAGGCGCTGATCGATCTTATGCCAGCGTCACCGCGTTCCTTCGTGCTGGTGGCGGCACTCATGTTGCCTCTCCAGATTCGCTATGAAGCTTTGCTGCTGTTTCCATGCAGGCGGAGGCGACGCGCTGGGCCTGGTACCTTGTCATGCCCGGCCAGAGGGGCAGGGAGATTTCCGCCGAAAAACGGTCCAAGGCCTCACTGAAATCCCCGTCGATAAGTCCATGCCGGTCCGCATAGTACGGCATCGTGTGGAGAGGGATAAAGTGAACCGATACACCTATGCCCCGTTCCTGGAGTTCCTCGATGAACCGATCCCTATATCCACTATTCACCACACTTGCGGCTGAAAGCCGGAGGGGGTACAAATGACGTGCATCGCCTTTGCCTGTGGGTGGTGTCTTGAAGTAGGCATTTCCTGTAAAAGCGTTGTCGTAGATGACGGCGAGTTCACTTCTCATCTGGAGTAGATCCCACGCCCGTTTCAGTTGTTCCCTGCCGATCGCACCCAGAATATCGGGCAGGTTATACTTGAAGCCCGCTTCCACCACGGCGTACCGCCAAGCGGCCTTTTTTGCCGTATAGCGGTCCCAAACCGCGCGGTTTATGCCGTGGGAGCGCATAATCGCGATTCGTACGGCTATCTCTGGATTGCGGGTAACAACCATCCCGCCCTCTCCGGTGGTTATGGTCTTGGTTGCGTAGAATGAGAACACCCCCACGTCGCCGAGGCACCCCGCATAGCAGGCTTCCGCTGGCTGCCAGGAAGGAAAAGCGTGGGCCGCGTCCTCGACAACCTTCAAGCCGAAACGATGTGCTATACCCATGATGGCGCCCATATCGCAGGGAAGCCCGCCGAAGTGCACGGGCATGACCGCCACCGCCTTTCCGCGTGGGCCAAAGCCTTCAGGGGTCTTTCCGGAATCACTTTTTCTTGGAGGGTAGGCTGGCAAACCCTTTTCAAGCCGTTCCAGGGTGCGTTCCAGTTTTATGGGGTCCATGTTGAATGAATCGGGGCCAATATCGACGAATACTGCTTCGGCGCCCAGGTAGCGCACTACCTCCGCAGTGGCCGTGAAAGTGTATGGGCTGGTTAGCACCAGGTCGCCCGGACCCACTCCACAGGCCTCCAGCGCCAGGTGCAGGCCGCTGGTAGCCGAATTCACCGCCAGCGCTTTCAGTTCACCACGGACGAAAGGTTTTTCTGAAGGCAGGCCAGAAGGCGGGTCTGAAGGCGGGTCTGAAAGGAACGCGGCGAATTCCTTCTCGAATTCCAGAGTCTCGTGCCCCGTGGTGAGCCATCCGGAACGAAGCACCCGCAGGACGGCATTCTCTTCCTCGGTTCCCATGAAGGGATAGGCGAAAGGTATGGGTTTTTCCGCGTCAGAACGCTCGTTCATGTTCGGGTATCATAACGGTGGGCACGACTCGGCGCAAGGCTGACCTGAGCAGTTTCCGGTCCCGATAGACCTGCGGTTTGGCAGGGTCCAGCTTGCAGATAGGCTTGAGTTCCTCCAGCAGCCCCTTGAGTTGGGATATCTCCTCCTTGATGAGTTCCACCCGTTTTATCCGGGGAAATTCAGTTTCCAGAGGGATCTCATTCTCCCCCCACAGCCGTTCGTCCAAGCGTTCCCCGGGCCGCAACCCTATGTATTCAATCTTTATGTCGCTGCCTGGTTCGTAGCCGTAAAAGCGGATCATCTGCTCCGCAAGGTCACGGATCTTCACCGGCTCGCCCATATCCAGCAGGTACAGTTTGCCGTTCTCGCCCACACCGCCGGCCTTGAGCACCAGGGAACAGGCCTCTGGTATGGTCATGAACCAGCGCGCCGCATCGGGGTGGGTAACCGTCACCGGTCCACCTTTTTCTATCTGCTTCTGGAATAGAGGCATGATGGAACCCCGGGATCCCAGGACATTGCCAAATCGCACCACCATGAATTCGCTTCCAGAAGGGGCTGCGGCTCCAGCCTGCAATACCAGCCGCTCACATAGGTACTTGGATGCTCCATACACCGAAACGGGATCAACGGCCTTATCCGTGGAGATGAGCACAAAACGCTTTACGCCCTGTTCGAGGGCGGCGGCCAGAAGGTTGTCGGTGCCAAGGACGTTGTTTTCGATGGCTGCCACGGGGTTTTCCTCAGTCATGGGCACGTGTTTGTACGCGGCGCAATGAAAAATCACGTCGACTTTCAGCCTGCCAAGTATATAGCTCATGTACTCACGGTCTTTCAGGTCACCGATAAGGGGGACTATGGTCGCCTTTTCGCCAACCCCCTCTTCCTGGAGCAACCGCAATTCGCGGTCGATCTGGTAGATGGAATTCTCGCCATGACCGAACAGGTATAGGCGTTGGGCTCCACCGGAAAGAAGCTGGCGGGATAGTTCGCCGCCTATGGAACCACCGGCTCCAGTGACCAGCACCCGCTTGCCCCGAAGGTAACGCAGGCTTTCTTTCAGCCCGATAGCGACGGGAGTCCGGCCGAGCAGATCCTGGGGATCTATCGAGCGGGCCTGAATGAGATGGGCATCACCTTCAAGGATTTGCGCGATACCGGGCAGGATACGGATTCGTTCGAAACCAGCGGTCTTGAGTATGTCGTACAGTTCACGCAGATACTCGCGGGAGGCGCTGGGTATGGCGATGATGGCCTCATCCGCGCCTTTCATCCGCAGGAGTTTGGCGACATCCTTGATGGGACCCAGTACCGGAATGCCTTCCAGATTGTGCCCAATCTTGCCGGTATCGTCATCGAGAAAGGCGACCACTTCCCCGAAAATGCCCTTGGTTCGTATCTCTGCCGCTATGGTTTGGCCGGCAAAACCGGCTCCGATGATATAGATCCGGGATGTCCTGCTTGTGTTCATGAATAGTACGAAAGGAGCTTCCGCTACGGTCGCTGCATCACCTCGAAAGCCAGGTCGATGGTGAAGGAATCGTCGTAGAGGTCAAGCTTCACTTTCGCCCTCCCTTTTCTCTTATCGACCTTCACGATGCATCCCTCAAGCCCCTTGAGTGGTCCTTCGGCTACAATTATGCGATCATCATCCCCAAAAGTTACCTTGGATTTTTCCGCGATTGGCCCACAGGAGAGGAAATGCATCACCATGCGCAGATCCTTTCCTTCCAGGGCCTTGATGTTTGAGTTGGACAGCAAAAAGCGGAAGAATCCGTCGGTATGGCGCAAAGACCAGAAAAGCACCGGGTCTATGCCTGTCTCGGATTCAATGAAAAGATAGCCGGGGAAAACTGCCACAAGCTCCTGCGTGGTTTTTCCGCCCCGACGTATCGCCAGCCTTCTGCGTGGAAAAAGCAGCCGGGTCGTATTCCCGGGTCTTTTGGATTCAAGCCTGGATTCAAAGAGTTTGATGAATCTGTCTTCAGCCCGGGTCCGGACCTGGATCGCATAATATTCCATGATAGCCCGAAAGATAGCACGTCGATGCCATCGGTTTCAATCGGACCCCAAAAGCCCACTCCATGGGATTGACCGGCAAATCCTTATGCCGGGAAACTTTTTGGCCGACAAAGATAGTAATGAAACGTCCCAGGTTCACACCCGTATTTTTTCTCATCCTCAATCTGCTGGTCGCTGGGCAGGTCTTGCATGCAGCAACTGTCAGCCTGCTTATCGTGGAAGGCGGTCTGGGAGAGGATATTTCCCGGATAGAGGCGAGTTCCGCCTGGGAAGGCGGTTTCATGGATGCGTTGTTTGATGCTGGCCATATCGCCTGCAATGCCAACATGGTCCGTCAGGAAGCGGGTGACCTACCTCCACCTGGTTTCGGTTGGTCGGAAGCGATGGAAGGCGGCGCAGATTTTCTGGCCCTTGTGCTTCTCAAGTACGTTCCGGTTCCTCAGGCTAGCCGCATGATGCCGTCATCGGTTTCATGGCGCCTTCTGGATGAAAAAGGCACAATTGTGGCGTCAGCACAGGATCAACGCCTGGCTCCCACTACCAGTTCGAATGAAGATGCGAAAAATGGAAAAGACCTGGCGAAGGTTATTTTAGTCCGCATGAGGGATACAAGATGATGAAACGGACAGTTGCCGGATTTTTATTGTTTAGCACCTGCCTGCTCTTCGGAGCTTCGGTGTGGGAAGGTAGCTCGGTTGTCGCGGCTGGTGGTGAATTGCCGGAAACCGGTTTCTATGTTTCCACCAATTCATTTCCACGAAATACCATCGTCGATGTGAAAAACCTGGAAACCGATAAGACCGTGCGGGCAATCGTCGCTGGCGGGCTCAATTCGCCGGGGTTGTTGGTAGCCCTTTCGAAGGAAGCCGCTGCCGCGATCGGTATGAACGCCCAGGGTATTGGCCGTGTCCGCGTCACCATGCCCGCCGATCCCATAGCCTTCTCCCGCTTCACCGAAGGTTTGTCTGAAAATCCGGACCCCGACAGGAATCCCAAGGCAGCCATCGCCGCCGCTGGTGCCGAGGCACCAAAATCGGTGGTTCAAAATGAATCAACTCCACCGATAGTACCAGAAGTGCCTGCTGCGGTGGTCATGGAGTCAGAGAAAGTCCCTGAATCCAGCGTCGCAGGGCAGGAGCCAGCACAGGTGTCGACCGGAACACCAGTCGCAGAAGCGGAAAATGTTTCTGGATCCAATGTTGGGGTTGATGATGGGGTTTCGAATGCACAACCTAAACTTACAAACGAAGCCCAGCAGGTCGTAGCCTCAGAAGTTCAAGGCGAAACTGAAATTGCGGACACCAGCGGAATAGAGCCTGAAAAACCGGAACTTGCACAATCCGATGAAACAAGCATCAAGGAAGAGCTTTCCACTGGGCCTGTCGATATTCCGGATGACTATGTCCCACCTCCAGCATTGGTTGAAAACCCTGAAAAAGCAGAAACTGGGCTGGTTACCGAAGCGGAAACCACTGAAGAGTCCGCTCCGGAATCCGGGCCTGAAATGATTGCCGAAGTAACCACACCGACGTTGGAACCGCTTGGCACCGAATCCGCGGAGGCAGCTGCAGTACTGGAAGATGCCGGGGCCGCGACTTTGTCGGTACTCGATCGGCTTCCTGAACAGAGCCCTGAGGATTCCTTGCCTGCTCCGGATCTGGAAACCCCGGAAGTCATGGATGCACCAGCGGTTGCCCTTTCTTCTGGTGATAATGTGGACATCAACGAAACGGCTGAACCGGAAATTGATCCAACAACTGAGCCGGAAGCCAAAGTCGGGCTTGCGATGGAAAGCGGTGATCTGGAAACCCCTGGCATCGTCAAGGTAGAACCCGAGTTGGTGGAACCGTCAATCGAGAAGCCCGTCTTGGAGGCAATCGGTGAACCAACCCCTTCGCAACCCACACCCGGTACAGTGGAGCTTGCGCTCGAACCAGCGGAGGAACGTCCGCCAGAGGCAAGCGTAGTACTCGCGGAAGAAGCCTTTGTCCAGAAACCGACTGAGGCTGTGGCTGTCCCGGAAACAAAACCAACCCAAGCCCCGGAAGTTGCTGTTTCCATCGATAGCAGCCTTTTGGTGGAAGCCATACCACCCGCAAGCGCTCCGTCACTGTTGCAACCATCAGAACCGATATTAAAGGATTCACTCGATTTTATCGAACCTATCCCCGCGCTTCCCGTGGCTGAACCCGATGTGGCAGCAGTGGTTCCCCAGGTGATGGTTCCCCAAATCGTGGCCACAGTTCCTGAAAAAGCTGTGAAAACTGATAATCCGTCTGTTGCATTCAAGGTACCTCTTGTGGAAAAACTTGAGAAGGGAAAATACTACGTACAGTTGGGGGCTTTCGGCAAACCCGATGCGGTGAACAACCTTCTGGTTTCGATTGGAGAGGTTTTTCCTGCCGCCATTCAAACTGGAGGCTCGGTTGAAAAACCTGTGTATAGGGTTTTCGTTGGTCCAGTGAATCTGGGGGAAAGCGGAGCCTTGCTGATGAGATTCAAAAAGTCCGGTTATCCGGATGCTTTCGTCAAGGAAGGTAGCTGAAACCAGGATTTTCAGTTCTGTGTAGTATTGTGAACATGGCAAGGGGTGCATGAACGGTCGGCGTTCATGCACCCCTTTTTATATGTGCCCGTGGCAGGAAGCACATATCGCTGGGTCTCAAGCCCCGTGGCAGAACTTGTATTTCTTACCGCTACCGCAGGGGCAGGGATCGTTGCGGCCAACTTTCGGGTACGACCGAACTACAGTAACTGCTTCGGGTTCGCTCCTGGAGGACGGGCCTGAAGGGCGGGGGCCTCCCATACCAGCTGGTCTGGACATTCCGCCGCCTGAAACTGAGCTACCGCCACCCTCAGAAGAACCCGCCGCTCCACCAAAGGCACCCACGCTGCCGTGACTGGCGGCGTGCACGGTCGCTACAGGTCTGGGTCGATTTTCGCGCTCATCAGCCGCGCGTACCCGTACCAGATAGACCCGGGAGGAAATTTCCTGGCGGATTTCCTCGATCATTCTGTCGAATATCTGGAATCCTTCGATCTTGTATTCGGTAAGAGGATTTTTCTGGCCGTAACTCCTCAGGTAGACCGCCTCTCGCAATCCTTCCATGTTTTCCAGGTGGTCCAGCCATTTGCGGTCTACGGCCTGCAGATACTGGCCGCGGATAAAGGCATTCAGGTTTTCCGGTCCAACCATGGCTTCTTTCTGGGATAGATCGCTTTCCAGACCTTCGGCTATCATGGTGGAGAGCGATTCGAAGTTCTGGGCTTCGGGAGTGTCGGCCGTCACCTCCAGTCTATACGCGAATTTTTCCCTAAGGAAGGTTTCAAGTTCCCGCAGGGCGATCACCGTATCCTTGCGAAGGGCGAGCTTGTACGTCTCAAGCACGGCTTCGGTCATATCGCGGGCGGCTGCGACGACACGATCGCGCAACCTGGGATCACGAAGTATGGCGTCCCGCTGGTCGTAGATGAACTTGCGTTGCTGGTTCAAGACATCGTCATACTCGAGCAGGTGCTTGCGAATCTCGAAGTTCCGCTCCTCCACCTTTTTCTGTGCCCGCTCGATGCTTTTGTTCAACCAGGGATGGTATATCGGTTCTCCGGGTTCCATCCCGATTTTTGACATGAGATTCTTGATGTTCGCACCACCAAAGAGCCTCATCAGTTCGTCGTCCATGGAGATGAAGAACTTGGAACGTCCAGGGTCACCCTGTCGGCCGGAACGTCCACGCAACTGGTTGTCTATGCGCCGGCTTTCATGACGCTCGGTACCTATTACGTACAGGCCTCCGAAGGATTTTACTTCCTCGTACTCGCCCTTCCATTTTTCATATTCCGCTTTGTATGCCTGGGCATATTCCTCTGGGGTCGCACCGGTGCCCGCTTTCCTTCGGGCCCGGAATTCCGGATTACCGCCCAGCTTGATGTCTGTACCGCGGCCTGCCATATTGGTGGCAATGACCACGGCACCTTTGGCACCAGCCTCGGCGATAATGAGCGCTTCACGGGCGTGGTTCTTGGCGTTGAGGACTTCATGCCGTATGCCGCGTCGGGTGAGCAGGGATGATATCTTTTCCGATTTCTCGATGGAAACCGTACCTACCAGCATGGGCTGGCCCCTGCCGTGGGCAGTGGCGATTTCCTCGCACAGTGCATTCCACTTTTCCTCTTCGTTCAGGTAGACGACGTCATCCTCGTCCTTTCTTGCCACAGGCAGGTTCGTTGGAACAACCACCACGTCGAGTTTGTAGATTTTGCTGAACTCCACGGCTTCCGTGTCTGCTGTACCTGTCATGCCGGATATTTTTTTATACAACCTGAAGAAGTTCTGGAAGGTGATAGTCGCAAGGGTACGGTTGCGTTGGGCAATCTTGATGCGTTCCTTGGCCTCGATGGCTTGATGCAGACCGTCGGAGTAGCGTCTGCCGTGCAGGATTCGTCCGGTGAACTCGTCCACAATCTGCACCAACCCATCCTGAACCACATAGTCCACGTCAATGTGGAACAATTTGTGTGCCCGGAGTGCCTGGGTAAAATAATGGATAAACTCGAAATTGCCTTCGTCGAAAACGCTTCCGCTTATCAGGCCTCGTTTCTGCAGGATTTTCTCGATCTTGCCCAGACCGTCGTTGGTGAAGGAAATATTCTTGTTTTTTTCGTTGAGCTTGTAGTCACCGATTATTTCCTCGCCCTGGGCCTCATCGGGGTATTCGCCATCCGCCTTTTTTGTCACTTCCTGCAGATCGCCCAAGAGCTTGTCCACCTCGGCGAATTTGAAGGTATCGTCCTCGGCGGCACCAGAGATGATCAGGGGTGTTCTGGCCTCATCGATGAGGATGGAGTCTATTTCGTCGACTATGCAGAAGTTATGGGTTCTTTGTACCCGGCCTTCCAGATCCCATCGCATATTGTCACGGAGGTAATCGAAACCAAGTTCGTTGTTTGTTCCGTAGGTGACATCGCAGGCGTATGCTTGCCTGCGCCGATCGTTGTCCATATCGGAAAGAACGGTGCCGACAGTGATACCCAAGTAGGAGAAAACCGGTCGCATCCATTCGGCGTCCCGGGCGGCAAGGTAATCGTTCACGGTAACGACATGGACACCTTCACCGGGAATAGCATTAAGGTACGCGGAGGCAACACTCATGAGCGTCTTGCCTTCACCGGTTTTCATTTCAACTATTCTGCCCTTGTGCAGCACGATGGAACCGAGTATCTGCACATCGTAGGGACGTTCTCCCAGGTTTCGGCGCGCGGCCTCCCGAGCCAAGGCAAAGGCTTCGGGTAACAGAGAGTCCAGTGTCTCACCGGTTTTAAGCCTTTCACGGAATTGTGCGGTCATGCGAGGGAATTCCTCCGCTCCGAGCGAGGAAGCCCACGCTTCCTTTTCATTAACCGCATGCAGCAGGGGTAACAGGATCTTGATGTCCCTATCGTGTTGGGATCCGAAAACAGCCTTTACGAGCTTTTCTAGCATGAGGAAAAATGTACCTGTATCGCGTTCAATTGGCAAGTGGTACCATAGCCTATCGGGGTACTGTGAATCGCAATTGACAAGAAAGCGCACGGCGTCTATCGTTTCCCGATGATTTCAATGTTGGTTGCCGCACTTGTCGCCGCATTCTCACTTTCATCCTGCGTGAGCAGGGAAGTGCCGTCGGTGGATCGCGAAAATCTATTCCAGCTATCCTTTGGGCGGATGGAAGACCAGATAGACCTGATGGGGCTGGAAGGTCGTTCCCGATCCCTTAAAACCCGCATCAGCATGAGGGACGGTATTTTCTATATTGTTGATGCGAACGGATCCAAAATAGTCAAATACACATCCTATGGCGACCTGTTGTCCATGGTTTACGACCCCGATACAAATCCGCCTCCACTGAACCTGAAAGGCAACGCCGATACTTCCGACGTGATAACCGGACGCGCCACGCCGTATCCCCTCTATTCACCTGGTGAAATCGCTGTCAATACCAAAAAGGATTTCTTCGTCGAAGACCGCCTACCCCCGCAACGGCGTACCTGGGATGCCGAACACAGGACCCTTCTTGATGGTGTCGTGCTCCGTTTCGACAACGAGGGTCGCTTTCTGGAATACCTTGGCCAGGAAGGTATCGGGGGTACACCTTTCCCCATGATTACGGGACTTTACCTTTCGAATGACGATGAATTAGCGGTGATTTGCCGGCATGCCCAGGGCTGGAACGTCTATTGGTTCGACAAGACCGGCAATTTACTGTTTCTGGTGATTATCGAGCGGGACGATCTTCCCATCCCGGAGGGAAGTCGTTCACAAGCGTCCCTGGAGAGCATAATCCCCGATCCCGACGGCAGGAAGCTTTTCCTTAAAATCGATTATTACAAGGACACCGTGGACGAATCCACCAATACCAGGGCGGGGATAGGGTACGATGGTTCCAAGGTCTGGGTCATGGATGTAGCGACGGGCTCATACGATTCGTCCATTGATATACCCGTCCTGGAGCGCTACGAAATGGACGGTGACCGTCGCGTGGCGGCCGAGCATATCTATTCCTTTTTAGGGGTTGCCAATGGTGGTAAACTCTTTTTCTATTCACCGGACGAAGGCGGCTATGCCTTGTTGGTTATGGAAACGGGGTCAAAGGATCGGAAAACCGGTTTTATCCGGGTCGATGCGGAGGAACTTATGTTCAACACCTTCCACCTATCCACAGACGGAATCCTATCGGCTTTGTTGGCGACCGAATTCGAGGCTAAAATAGTATGGTGGCGGACGGACCGTCTTATTGGGGAACCCCGGACATGAAACTCGTTTCCACATCGGGAGCCCGGACTGTCGATGAACGGGCACGCACCGTTTACGGCCTCACGGACCACGCATTGGTCGAAGTCGCAGCCTCCTCGTGTGCGCATGCCCTCGGATTGGCCTTTCCGGGCTTGCGCGATTTCGGCCGGATGGTGATCCTGGCCGGAAAGGGCAACAACGCAGCCGATGCCCTGGCCATGGCCCGACGACTGGTTATCGATAAACAATTGGATATTCATACAACCAACGTAGTGCTCAAAGATGTTCCCCCGCCGGTTACTACTGCCCAGCCACCAACTCCATTCGAATCCAATCTAAAGGCCCTACAGACTATGGGTGCCGTCATCCATACCTGGGACGCGAAGGATGAGACTCTTCGAAACCTGCTTTCGCAGGCGGACTTCATCATCGATGGTTTGGCAGGAACCGGTCTGGAAGGCGAATTGCAAGGTGGTTCACGGGAGATCGCCGAGGCGATGAACAAAGTGAAGGAATCCCCTGATGCACCCGTCGTGGTCGCCGTCGATCTACCATCGGGTCTGGGCGACTTCTGGCTCCCCGGGATGTGTCTTCTTGGCGCGGATGTTACCCTGGCGGTCGAACCCCGGAAAGCCTGCCTATACCTGCCTGCCGCCCGGCTCAGATGCGGCCGTATCGTGGCCTGTGACGGTGTTTTTCC
>Ga0172379_10004337_pt1 | contig 21127 bp, 15 predicted proteins | sample GrowelOW334metaG_FD_119756 | JGI IMG/M metagenome (GOLD analysis project Ga0172379, IMG submission 119756) | Groundwater microbial communities from an aquifer near a municipal landfill in Southern Ontario, Canada - Groundwater well OW334 metaG | ecosystem: Environmental > Aquatic > Deep...
AGATGGGTTGCGAAGCTGTGGCGCAGCTTGCGCATGTTGGAGCCTTGATCGTATCCGGCAATTAGCGCGGCGTTTGTCATCGCGGATTGGAGGGCTCTTACCGTAATGTGCCCATTTGGATGGCCGGGGAAGAGCCATTTCCGGGGTTTCGCTTCTGCAATGTAAGTATCGAGAAGTTCCGAAGTCCGATCTGCCAGGATGGTATAGCGATCTTTCCGGCCTTTCCCGGAATGGATAAGAATCGTCTTCCTTATCTGGTCGATGTCGCAAAGCTTAAGGGAGGCTATCTCGGAAGGCCGCAGCCCCGCGGAGTAGGCGAGGGCGATGGCGAGCCTGTGCTTCGGGTTTTCTGCTGCCGCTATGATTCGTTCAATCCCTTTCAGCGGGAGGATCTCGGGGAGTTTCTTGTCAGCCCGGGGTCGGAAGTCGATGTTAAGCGGCCGCTCCATGACATGCACATAGAAAAACTTTATCGCACTTATCGCTTGGTTGAGCGTAGAGGCAGCAGCTCCTCCTCTTTCGAGTCGGGCAATATAATGTATCACATCCATTTCGAGGACGATTTCCAGGCCGTTTCCAGCTAGGGAGTTCTCGAAGCTTTTCATGATGAATAGGTATCTGTTTTTCGTCCGTCTGGAGAATTTCCTGGCTTCCATCGCTTCCTGGAACATCTTAGGCCAGCCTTCAGCTACTGTTAGCAAGCATCGACGAACCATATGCGCCCCTTTGTATCGGCTATGCCGGCTTTGATCCACTCTGAAGCGCGGTCGCGTTCGAAGATGAGCACTGTACACAGGTAATAGCGATCTGTGGTTCCCCAACCTCGCAGGCTTTCTTGATCATTTACCGCATCGTAATGCTTGCCTGGGAGAATGACGATTGGCTTTATGTAGTTTTCTTTAACGTGGTCTTCACAAATGAGGGTACCGAACTTTGTAGGCTTAGGGATAGTTTTCGCCATTGGAATTCGTGAAAGTCTTACCAGCTTCCTGTAACGTACCTCTCTCGGCTCCCTCCGGATAAAGATCACATCCGAATCATAATTTTCCATGATGCCCTCCTATCCTATACACGTCTAGAAAAGGCTTTGTTGATTTAGTTTGGGGGGAAAAAAAAGCAAAAAAATGTATTTTTTTATTAAAAATTGCGTCGCCTTGAAGTCATGTCTGAAGCTATTATTCTATTTTTTCTATATCAATAAGTTTGACCATTTTTAATGATATCTTTAGGTTTCTTTAGCTCATCTGTTGAGCAAAATACTATGGATTCAGTAATGTTTTCGTTCTTTTAGCTTAGTCTTTTTTGATTGGCGCTGTATTCTTAGCAAGCTCCTGATTCTCGATCAGTCAATATATGCAGATCTGAGGTTCTGATTTTAGCAAATAACTTGCTTATTTTGAAATTAGTGCTAAGATAACCTAATATCTATAAATCTTATAAGGAACTGCATAATTAATGTTAGGCAGACCCTTCGGGCGGAGGAAGAAATGCAAAATTGGTTGTTAATGAATGATATAAAGAATGTAAATATCACTAATAAATCTTGGATTACTGTATTAGAATATATTGAGGAAAGAAACGATATAAATCTCGGTTATAATGGATATCAGAGACAATATGATTGTATTAACTCAATCATTATCAAAAAAAAGGAATTAAAAAAATTACCACAATTGATGCGAAATACAGTTATTCAATCCGCAGATAATAGACCATCAGCTTATGATCGAACATAGGAAAGAATTGAAGAGTTTAATGATTACCATTCAAAGATAACCGGAGAATATTTTATATATAAACGGAGTCATCCTTTAACTAAAAAAAGGGAAATTTGTATAAGTCAAGATTTTATCTTCGCATTGGATTTATTTTGCATTGGTGACAATTATTATGATCCTCACTTTGATGATGAGTTGGTTATCCGAGTAGAAAATGATGAACACAAGGAAACCTATAAAATAGATATTAGAAAAGATTATCTTCTTGATTATTTAAGTGCTAGAAATATGAGTTTGATAGTAGATAGATACTTTGAAAGGCAAGTAGATACTATTAATAATTTGTATGATGATAATATTCAAGAAGAAGTAACGGATTACTCATATGCTCTATTTGTATCTAAAACATTACCAAATGGGATGCGGCCGGGTGAATCAGCGTTAGTCATGAAGGTTTCATATAAAGATGTTGACTATGATGAAGATATTCCTGAGTATGATGAAGCAAAAGATACACAAGTAGAACAGAGTGAGGTAAAGTATGAAGGTGAGGGGATCAATCATTACTTATCTGAATTCAGGCGTATATATGTTTTACATAATAATGGAATCAGTATAAAAATAAGACGTGATAAAATTAAGCTTAATTATAAGTATTACGTAGACAATACAAATAAAAAAGTTCTTTCAGAAAAACTTATAACTAAAATTCAATTCCTATGGTTTAAGCCTGATATTATTAAGATCCTATTACAAGGGAAGTACTGCAACTTAAGATGGTTCACTAAGGATACTTGCCAAATTGGAAATATGGATAATCATATATGGTTTGGAGTGAATAAGCTAGGACTAATTAATGTTTTTGCAAAAGATATAATTGAATTACCGGAATACTACCAAAGTAAATGGTTTTCATATAACTGTCCCCCAAATGGTGGCGTGTCACAAGAATTATTAATGTCTCAAATAGAAGCTTCACCTGCAAATACAAAGCCTAGTGAGTATCTATTAAAAGTCTCACTACAAGAAATCAATGAGGCGTTCTTAGATAAATATTCAAAACCGATATTTAAAGAAACTGCAGAAACAGTAGATATTGATAAGCAAATAAACCGGTTTCAATCAGTTTCCCAAGATGATTGCTTCTCCTTATGTAAAAATATGAATCGCTATATTATTGAACGTTTTAATAGTGATGTTCTTATCGAGTTATCATCAGATATGGAAAAACGAACTGGTAGTTTAAAGAGACTAGAGCATCTACTGAGCAAGAAGGATGGAAAGGCATCAGAAATTATCAGTCCTCTTTTCATAATATATGATATGAGAATTATTGATGCACATTATACTGAAGTATCGGCAAAAGACATTTTTAAGAGATTCGATATAGAGATAACAGAAACTGAAGATAATTACATTAGGATTGCTGAATATATAATCTATCAAGTTGCGAAATGTCTTCATGAAATATCTGTAATAATTCGTGCCTAACAACTGCTTCAACCTGACTCGGCTATGTCACGATTCTTGCTGTCGCTTCGCTCGACAAGAATCGTGACATGATAACTGACGTTGTACAGCGTGTGGTATAAATCAGCAAGCGATAAAGTAGCCTAAAGACATACACCGACAACAATTACCTAAAACCTAAAATCCCGGATTTTTATACCAATGGTTTTATTTACTAATAGTATATGGATATACAAATATCACGCTTGGTATAATTTATTGCAAGCATATTTCCTGCCTGAAGTGTAATTACTAGTACTATTAGTAATTACAATTTCCCTTGGTATAAATATTCAGGAATCCAGGCTAAAAACAGACTGTACAAAAAGTATTTCAGAAATGCGGTATAATATATTGTTATAATAAAGCAATAGAACTTTACAAATAAGCTATTATGCTATATACTAAGCGGTATAATGAACGTACGGAAATGTACCCTAAAGAATGCTCAAGGCGGTACCTATACCTACCTTCAACTTGTCCATAACTACCGCGTCAAAGAAACAGGAAAGACCAAAACCAATGTCCTTATGAAGCTCGGACGGGAAGATCAGATCGAGCCTTCCTACATCCAGGCGATCATCAAGGCATTGTCCGCGGTCCTGGGCGAATCTGCTTCTGAAGTCCCTGCCGGATTTGAATTCCACGCAAGCCGGGAACTTGGCGGTACCTGGCTTCTCGATGCTTTATGGAATCGCCTCGGCATGGCCAAGGCGATTAAGGGGCTGCTTAAGGAACGACAGTTCGCCACCCCCGTCGAACGGCTTTGCTTTGCCATGGTTTCAGGAAGAATCCTCGCTCCGGGTTCGAAGCTTTCTCTCGAGCATTGGGTTTCAAAGAAAGCCTATATTAAAGACCTTAACGAGGTCGACGTTCATAATCTCTATAGGGCGATGGATCTTCTTGTAGAGTCGAGCGAAGAGCTCCAGAAGCAGATATTCGCCGAAGTGTCGAAGACTGCGCGGCTCGATGTGGATCTCATCTTTCTCGATACGACGAACACCTATTTCGAGACCGATGAAGATGCTTCCGATTCAGGGCTTTTAAAGCGTGGCCACAGCAAGGATGGACACCCTGAGCTGCCCTTGGTTTCGATTGCGTTCGCGGTGACGCGCTCGGGCATTCCCCTTCGCTGTTGGGTATTCCCCGGCAACACGAGCGACCAGACAATCATCGAGCAGGTGAAAGGCGATCTAGGGCAGTGGAATCTTGGGCATGTCGTCATGGTCCAAGACGCGGGATTCAATAGTGCCGACAACCGAAGAATCCTTTTACGGGAATGCGGTGACTATATCATCGGCGAGAAGCTTCGCGTGGGCACCGATGGCGCCGCGGTGGAAGCCCTCCACCGGAAAGGGCGATTCAGAATCCTGGAGAATGGTCTTGCGATAAAAGATGTCGTCCTGGACGCGGGAACGGCAACGGAACGCCGATTCATTATCGTCAAGAATCCGGAAGCCGAGATACGTGACCATGTCATACGCGAGCAGATCGTTGACGCCGCGAAACGAAAGCTTGGCGAACTGTCGCAGTATACGGGGAAAGCGCACACGAAAGCGGCCTGTACGCTGCGATCGCATTCCGCCTACGGAAGATACATAAGGCAGGACGCGAAGGGTGTCTTGCACCTCGACACCGCGAAGATTGCTTCGGAAGAACTCCTTGATGGCAAATTTCTTGTGTCGACGTCCAGCATGAAGCTGGATGCCGCCGACATTGTTGCCGGCTACAAGCAGCTCTGGGCCATAGAGCGGGTATTCAAGGATATGAAAAACACCTTGGACATTCGTCCTGTATACCACCGGCTTAATGATCGCATTCGAAGTCATATTCTTATTTGTTGGCTAGCGATGGTACTGGTGCGATACGCTGAAAACGTCACCAACCGGTCGTGGTACCAGATTGAAAAAGCGTTGGCTGATGTTACCGCGGGACTCATTGAGAGCGACAAAGTGAATCTCTGGTATTGCTCCGATATTTCCGACGAGGCAAAAGATATTTTCAAGCGGCTAAACATTGAGGTTCCAAAGAAAGTGCTTGCTACAATCGCAAAAGAATCTGTTGCGGTATAAATGATTTTCGATTCAAATTGTATAACTCTATTATTCATAGAGTATTAGCAAGAATTCTTATACTGCGGGCTGTACAATGCCAGGATAACGTAAACTATCTTTCGCACATTTAGGAAGGTTAAAAAGAAAGATAACGCAAACTATCTTTCGAATATTTAGAGAGTTGAAAGATAAGTAATTCGAAAATCATCGAATGCGTTTCTTCCATTTTGCCAAGTCACTTATGATTTTTTTTGCAAATTCAGCATTATGCTGCTCTTCAGGATTTGAAGACTCTGATACGGAAGCTTTGCCGAGTTCCTCAATTTCTTTTATTTCTCTCTTCTCTTTTCTCTGGCTGAGCAATTCAGCGGCTTCTCCATATTTTTCAGAGAAGCTCGGCAATTGCTCGTAGTTGCTCGGAGTTTTTCCTGAAGGTTTCTGAAAATCGGGACTTTTACTCTGCATATTTCCCTGAGTTTCTCCAAACAGCCATTTCTCTGATTCTGATTTTTCAGTGGTTAGATCAAGATCTTCTGCAATCTCGCAATTCTTCCTTCGGCATATTTCGCATATCTTGAGCCACTCAAGCTGGATGTCCCTAGAAGTCAATATTTTTCTTTCATCAAGCAACCGTCGGTCAAATATGCCATGTTCCAGACAATACTCCATGATCAGGTCGATTCTCTCTTTTGATACATGATATTCCGCCATGAATAGGCATTCTGATTCTTCATTCCATGAACATGCGTAGCCTTCATTAAAGATCATCTGTTCCAGCTGAATCACCGCGCCAATGCCTTCAAGGCCGAATTTCGAGATGACAAGTCTCATCTTGAGATCCCAGCTTGTGTCGACTGGAAAATAGTCAATGGCGGTGCGAGGGCGCCGAGCCATCCAATCTTCCTGCTTTTTCGGTATCGCGCGCGGTGTGCATTTTAAGAAACGCCCACAAGTAAGGGTTTGATGATAAGAGCTTCCGATAGAAACAGGCGTAATGTCGCGGTACTATTTCTCCGATTCTTCCATCCTTAACAAGGGATTCCTCATACAAGTCGAATAGTCTGCTCATTAGGATGGTTGTCCGGCCCGACTCTCTCTCTTTCAGGGCGATTCTTTTCAGCGTTAGGTAAATCTTGGGGTGGGAATAATGCCACTGAAGAAACTCTTCTCGCGAAGTATCAGATTCATCATTTCCCTCAGGCAATCTTTTCGCCAATGAGGTCATAACGTGTCCTTTAGGGCTTCTTGAATATTTGAGCGGGTTCGCGGTGGGTTTTTGTCTTCCGACTGAAGCACACCGCGACCATACATTCCTCACGCAGCCATTGCGATTGCCAACTCCTCGGGATCGTTTCCTTTTGCAGGTCCAAGGCTCTCCATCGCGATGCAGGTGCTCGCCATTGATTGGAGTTCCAGGCTGTGGGTGATAATGATTGTCTGGTATCTTCCCGATTCGTTGTGAGCCGCCTCGATCATTCGCAAGTAGCGCATCCTCGCTTCGGCGTCGAGAGCTCCATCGGCTTCGTCGAGCACGACGGTAAGGAACTGAAGTCCCGTTGATCGCGTATGGATCACTTCAAAAGCGTCATAAATCGCTTTCCGAATCCAAACGGACTCGCCGCCCGAGAGCGTGGATATCTCCTGTTCGTTGCCTTCCGGGTCGATGTATAGAATGAGGAAATCCTCTATCTGCCGCTGTTGCGATCCTTTGCCGCCTATCCTTGTCGTGCGTATTTCGATAGTCCCCTGGTTCCCTGATGCCAGAAGAAGCCGTGTTGCGATTTCCGAGACGCTTGGGGCCAGAGCATCGAGTTCGAGAGCCTGGATTCCGTCCGGCCCCGCGGCCTTCTGGAGGAGATTCCATTCCTTTACTTCCATCCCAAGTTCGGTTGATCTGGTAGTGAGCTTGTTCTTCTCCTCGAGAATGCCGCGAGCCTTGATGAGATCGCCTTCCGCCGCTTTCTTTCTCTCTTCCTCACGGATGATATCTCCGTTGATCGCCGCTAGTTCTTGCAAAAGCTTCTCAGCTTCCACGGCTTTGCTGTATTCCTTTAGCTTTCCATCGATCTTCTTGATAGCTCTTGAGCATTTCTCTTCAATTCCCGCATATCGACCTATCTCGTTTTCCAGTTTTCCAACTTTTTTGCGCGCCTCTTCGATTCTCTCTTCAGCAATGTCAGCTCTGCTTATCGTTTCCACTGCGCCCCTGATATCGATTGAATTCAGGGACTTAATCAAGTCTTCAAGCTCATCATCCTGCTCGAATTCTATTCGGGCAGGCGTCTGGGGCCGGCGTATTTCTTCCATTTTTCTTATGCAGAAATCGCATCGTTCCTTAAGCTTTGCCAGAACGTTGCGTTCCTTCTCCATCTCTGCTCTCAACCGCTGCTTTCCAAGAGCTATATGTGCCATCATGTCAGGAGGCAGCTTTTGTCCGCATTCAGGGCAAGTGTCTCCCTCAGGCTTCGCTAGCCTCTCTGAGAGCAATGCAATTCTCGTTTCCTGCCCGGCAAGGCTGCGCCGAGCGAGTTCTAGTTCTTTGCCCTGTTGGTCATATAGATCAGCGTATTTCCCCAATGCCTCGGAATATTCACGAGAGATCTTTCTATTAAGGGCTTCTGTTGCCGATTGTTTCTGCTCTAGAAGCTTTCTTCTCGATTCCATGGAGTTCGAGGTTTCAAGCAGCTTGGCGGCCTCATCCCGTTTCCTGAGACTCGTTCGAAAAATCTCAATTTCTTCGAGCAAGCCGCGCTCATTGGCTTTGATCTTCAGTATGTTGCTGGAAGCTTGTTCTCTTTCTAGAAGGATTTTTTCCTTTTCTTCCTTGTCCTTTTGCGCTATGTCAAAACAAGCCTGAGCGATCGCCAAGTCTTTGGAAATGCCTTCCTTTCTTTTTTGCAGAAGTTCCAGATCCTTTCCATGCTGCTTAAGCCTTGCTGCGGCTGCGCTTGCGTCTGTATCCGCTGCCGCATATATGCTGACTTTGGCATCAGTCAATTCCTTTTCCTGCGCTGCAGCTTCCCACTTTCCCCTGGCAGCAAGCCTGTAGGCTTCAAGCCACCTGATTCCTGCCAATTCCCCGAAAAGCGCTTTGCGTTCTCCTTTTGTTGCTTCACCTATATCAGGAATGCCCCGCGGTGGCTGCTGCGGGATAAATGCTGTGCGGAGGAATATTTCGAGCTTTCCGAAGAGTTTCTCTACCCATTCCAAGTATGGCTCAATACGACCGTTTATTCCAGGAAGCGGGTAGTAGCCTGTCCCTTGATCACGGAAGAGCCAGTATTCGCAAGCTCCTGAAGGGATATCTGCTCGAATCCTGATAAGACATCGGTATTTGCAGCTGCTTAGCTTATCGAGGATTACAAGATCCCTGAACGAATTGGCAAGCCTGAAGTGACTCCGCAAAGGTCCGTCTCGTGTCAGGAGCCTTGGCCATGGGTGCAGGTTTTCAAGCAGCGTTGTCTTTCCAAGTCCGTTCCGCCCGGCGAGCGCAATCACGCCCGATCCTTTCGTGGTGAGGTTCAGCTCGACTTCGTCCTTTTTCCCTTTCTTCCAGGTGCCGATGGCGCCCCGCAGGATAAGCTTCTCGATGAGAAATCGCGCGTTGCCTGCGCTCTGGTTGTCTTTTGCCGTCTCTTGGGCAAGGTTCCTTGCCTTCTCAAGGGCCCCTTCTGACAAAGTTTCACCAGCGCTCTTCGCCCATACTTCCAGTTTCTTCTCGAATCCTTCCGCTTCCCTTATTTCAGGTGATCGGGATGTCTCGGAAGGTTGAATCTCGAGGGTTACTTTTGATCCTTTTGATGCGCCATGTCCCATCAGTCGGGAAAGAATTATATCAGCGTTGAGCGTGGCGGCTTCCTCCTTCGTGCAGCGGATCTCGTACCACACACACTCGCCGTGCATTCCGGGAACTTCCTCGGCGCATTCGCCGGATGAGATGATGTGCCGCTTGATGGGGTGGGGGAAGCTTACTCTTTCGGCCAGCGCCGGAGCTCCGGGGCAAGAGACGGAAATCGCCCAGCAACCTGCTTTGTGCCCTTCACCAAAATCCAAAGGATAGATGCTTCCCGCATACCAGGCTCTTGTTCCTTCTATTCTTTGCGGCTCATGGATGTCGCCGAAAGCGATATAGTCGGCCTTCAATGCCCTTAGGTCATCCCTTGAAAAGCTTAGTCCTTGTCCTGGGCCTATTTTCAGTCCCTTGCCTATGGATGCTCCCTCGATCTTTCCATGCGCGATGACGATGCATGGCAGCTGAGGGTACTTTTCCCTCATGCATCCCGTCGCGACGCATAAGGTGGCGAGAGCATCACGAGCCTTGGCTTCTATTCCTTTTCCGCCTTCATTATCGGTCTGTGCAAGAAGCCATTTGTGCGAGGGCTCGGGGAAGCCGAAGAGCATACATTCGGCGCCTTTCTCGTTTCCGCATCCGAGTTCTTCTATTGAGCCGTCCTTCACCGCATATGCTATCCCCGGCTGCAGGATCTTTATCGAATGCTTGGCTTCCAGGCTCTCGAAGACGTCAAGGCTTCCCTCAACGTCGTGGCTTGGAGTGCCGTAAACCATCGCTAGCGGAGCTATTTCGGCAAGCGTGCGTATTGCTTCCACGAAATCAGGGAAGAGCGATCCCGCCGAGTTTTGTACGGGCCCGTCCCAGATGTCGCCCGCAAGGGCGATGAGCCTGACCTTGTATTTGACTGCCGCTTTGCCGATATGCTCCAAGCTTGTCTCGAATTCCTTCCATGAAGATGCCCGAGCATGCAAGTCCGCTGCGTGTATAAACATCATGCTGCTTCTTTCTCCTTTGATTGTGCACTCTCGATGAGCTCTTCGATGATTTTCGCCGGAATGAGGCGTCTTCCGCCGATCTTCACCGAACCGATCGTACCGTCCATCACCCACCGGCGGATGGTCACTTCTGTGCATCCGAGCATGGATGCGGTTTCATCGACGGAATAGAATTTCCGTTCAACGGTGAGGCTTTGTTCCATGAGAAAAATCCTTCCTTAGGCTGCTTCGCTCCCGGAAGCTACCGTCCGATCATGGACGACTTTCAGCCTCGCTAGGATGTCGGCAAGGTAGACGTCGTCGTTCCGGTGGTTTTCAAGGGCATCGCGTGCGGCGGCTTGGGCTTTCGGTCCAAGTGTGTTGGCATCGAGATATTCTTCTATGCTTTTTGTCATCACTTCGGAACGCGTTGGATCCGAAGGTTCTTCAGGCAAGATGAAAGGCGGATCTTCATCGAGCGCCTCTTCAACGCAGGAAGTGTCGGAAACTCCGGGCTCTGAAGGCGGTGCGATCATCGGGATTGCTTCCTTCGGCGCAGAGGGACCATAAAGCATCGCGGCAGGGGAGGCTATGTTGCTCAGCATGTAGCCAAGCACCATCTCGTTCTTTGTATTTACAATGATGCGAGAGAAAAGGTACGTTACGGAGGCATCGGACGGGGCATCGGCGCGGAAGAGATCCTTGAATCCAGTTTGCATTCCGAGGAGAGAGAGCGTTGCCCGACTCCTTGCGCCTGTGTTGGCGCGCTGGCGTGCAACTTTACGAAGCGCAAGATAGGCTAGGCGAGCTTTGTCCTCAAGAAGTTTTCCACCACCGTGGAACTTGGGGTACTTCGAAGTCCTGTCAGCAATCACTTCTTCCTCGTGCCGAACTTCGACATCGAACTCGTATTCGCAGATGTCGCCGAACGAATATTTACCGTCAGGCCCCATCACCATCGCTTGGGATCTTCCTATATAGCAGTCCCCTTCCTTCCGCGTTGCTTCTTCGAGGGGGTTGTAGGATATCCCCGCGGCAAGCGCGAAGCGGTCTACGGTTTCCTTACGGGGCATGTAGGTGTTTCCTCCCAGCAGATGAAATTCATCTTTCCTGCAAATAATGGCCTCTATCGCTACTTCGAGTAGAGGCGATAGTTCATCGAGGTGCGATGGTTTTACGAAGCTTTTTGCGTTCGGGTAACGTTTTATAAATTCTTTTGCATGTTCTGGTTCTATAGGCATCTTTAATTCCTTTTCAAGCGGATTTATTGATATATTTCTGGCTGGCTATCCAGGCCTTCAGGTCATCAATCATGAAAAGGGTGCGGGTCCCTACTTTTTTTGCGGGTATCCGGCCGGCGCGAGCTTCGCGGTAAAGATAGGACTTAGAAAGGCAGAGCAGAGTAGAGGCTTTGGCGACATCTACAAGGAGTTGTTCTTTCTTTGGAAAGAATGTGGGTATCTCTCTTTGACTAAATGGTTCCATTTGGCCCTCCTAAACCATATACGCACAGGAGGTGACTGTTTGATTTTATTGCTGCGAAAAATTATTGAGCTTGCTTGTATAGATGCTTATACGATGTTTCTTGGCCTGAAGCAGTCTAGCAAATTGCTAAATATATACATCTTGATAGATATGAATACTCCTAGCCAGACTTACCAGTCATTCTGAAAATAACCTCTTGCCTGTTCTGAATGAAACCATCCCGACTTCATTGACGATGCATATTCAACTTAAGGTGTTCATTCTATTAATTGCCGAATAGCTTATAAGGTTAATAAATTAAAAGCATAAACGGAAAATAATCCTTCAATGAATGTCATTAAACAACAATATATAGTATAGTATGCGAAGCTTAGCTGATTACCTGAGCTTCAAGACTCTACCACTCGTAAAAAAACAATGATATAATTCATTATAATATGAAAGAGGTAGAGATTATTGCTCAAATAATGTCAGAATTGAGTACGCAAACTCTTTTAGTTGCCCAAGAAAACCGACTAACTACCTTTGCAAGTATAGAAAAATATTTATTGAGATCTGATTTAGGGGCACCTAAATATATCAAGGCGCGAATCGAACTTCTAAAAACTATCAAAGCCCATATTCCGAATTTTTTGACAAGACAGCAAGAAATCTCAATCTCGTTAAAAGCAAAGGCAGATTGGGAAGCCAATATTGCTCTCAATGATAAGCTGCAGAAAAATTATATTCATAATGAAAGACCTTCTTTACTTTCTAAAAATCATACAATAATCAAATTGAGTTCAGCCGATATCCAAGAATCATGGGAGTTGCATCTAGAAGGGCTAAATGCAAGAGCAATGAATGTCCTAAAGCAGATTGGATGTAAAGATCTTGAAAAGTTTTGTGTGATAGAAATCGATAAATTGGCTAAGCAGCCGAATGTAGGCAAGAAAACTCTAGCGGAATTGAACGATCTTCATTGCAAGGCTTTAGAATTAAAAGCCCAAGGTGCTGACCATAAATTCCTATCTGAAGATTTTTCTATCGTACCAAAAAAAAGCATACTTAAAGCACCTATTGCTTTGCTTTTTGGGCTAGAGGATATAAATGCAGAAATTAAATTAGGAGAAGGAGAGGGGTGTCCATTTGCCTTTACAGAGACGCAATGGGATATTCTAAATAGACTTAATATATTCTTCGAAAATGATCCCGCTGAAGTTCTCTTCTCAAATTCAATTGAGGTGTTTGTAAAAAGAAATCTTCCAGAAAGAGTCCTGCTATTTCTATTTAGTGAAATTGAAAATAGCAAAATAAAAAGTGATTATTGCTGTGAGTATTTCGCAAGCGATGCCTTTTTTTTGGAATCTAAATACAGCCGGTATTCTGTAATCGTTCTGTCTTATATTCTAGGCAAACAATTGTCGTCGCATCTTTGTAGCTTTGGATACAGAACCATAAGAGACCTTTGTGCGAATTCCGAAAAAAGCATTCTATCAAAATATGGGTTTTCTCTTGAAGTTGCTTGCTTAATTTCAGAAATGTGGGATACTGCTCACAAGGTAATTTTGTATTTCGAGAGCAAAGATGAAGATATCTCAATTCGTGCTAATAGTATAAATGAGCTGTTTGAGCGCTTAATTGTCGCAATCGGCTATGATGAGCGATCGGCATATGTTTTTCTGGGACGAATGCACCTGATAGCGAAATATGGTCATACGCTCGAAGAGCTAGGTGCTTATTTTAAAGTAACTAAAGAGCGTATTAGGCAAATTGAATTAAAGGCTGTAAATGCTTTTAAAGGCATCAGACGTAATAGCAGAATGTTTACATTTCAGGCTTTATTTGAGGGCTACGTAAAAGAAAATGGTTTAGTTGGTACTTCTGAAGTAGCTAACTTTATAAATGCCAGCCTTTGTTTTGAACCTCTAAATAATCATAAAGCATACGGCTATCTAGCAGAGTGCATTTTTAATTATGAATTTGATGCTGGAGAGTCCATCATTATTGACCCAACTTATCCATGTGCTCAATGTCCAATGATCCAGCAATATATTGATAAGCGCTTTCGAGCCGGCTACAATGAATGTAAGGTTGCGCAGCTCGAATCAGAATTGAAGGCTGAGTGTAAGGCCTACCCATGTAAGGGAGTGATTAATCAACAAACGGTCTTACATGCACTGAAAAAAAACAGTCACATTTATATCGATGAAGATATTGTATATTCAATAGATACTTGGGCCGGGAAAAGGGGTTCGCCTGTTCAAAAGATAGAAGAAATATTACTAGAAAGTAAGGTGCCTATGCATTTTACGCAAATATTTAGACTACTGCGAGAGAAAATCCCTGAGGAAAAAGAGTTTGACGAAAGATCAGTATACTTATGGACGTCTAGAAATAAACGTTTATTGCTATGGGATCGAGGTACGTATGTTCATTCTATGAACGTTCTAATCGACAATAACCTAATGCTCGTTATTGAAGCTTGGCTTGAGAAGCAGTTCGATGATGTTCCAGTTATTCTCATAGCTCGAGTATTTGAAGAGTTCGAAGAGGAATGCAGAAGAAAGGGAATTCCTTCAGAAAGCGCATTATATACATGTCTTCGTAATAGTGGGAATAAAAAGTTCGTTCTTCCAAAATATCCTCAGATATACTTTGGCTATCATAGTGAAAGTCACTTGCCTACAACTTATTTTGTTGAGCAATATCTACTTGAATATGGCGGGCCAATATCAGATCAAAAATTTAGAGATTATGCTATAGCGAAAATTGGCATGAAAGAATTTCAGTTTAATAGTTTCATCGCCGATTCGCTTAATGTTATAAAGTATTCAGAGCGAGAGTTCATCCATATTGATAATATAAAAATTGCTATTTTCGAACTTTATGAATTGGAGATTGGCATTGTAGAAATGCTCAAGACGCATCGACATATCTCCGTAGTTCAAGTTTTTAACTTGAAACGGATAAGTTGCATGAAGCTGGGTATAAAAAGCCCCCAATTACTATATGGCGTTCTTAAGAGAAGCGAAAACTCGGAGCTTAGGCTTGGTCGTTATCCAATTATTGAAATTGCAGGAAAAGAAAATGATGGAAATAATAAAGTAGTTGATAAGATCGTTTCATTTATAAAGAAAAAAGCGAGCTTTTGTACATACTCTGAGCTTGAGGAAGTATTTGTGGAGGAGCTTGGATATAATCCTACCACAGTAAGATTAGTTACAAATAATCCTTTGATATATAAATATACGAAGGGTTCTGTTATCCATGCTGAATTGCTTGGGCCTTCCGGAGATTGCGCAAGAATTGAAGAAGTAGCGTTAGTCGTGTTGAACTTAAAAAAAAGCTTAGGGCTCGATATTGCATGCATGAATGATATAATAGAGGAAGGGTTACCAGATCTCTTATGTAGCCTCTCATGGACGCCTGTTCTCCTGGCGGAAGTCCTAAAGAAAAGCAAAAAAATTGAGCTAATTGGCAATGCGAAGCAGGTATTCGGGCTGAGAAGGAGTGATGGCAAGGACTGGTTTGAATCCGTTGTTGCTCAATTGATAGAAGATAAATATAGCGGGGCCGTAGAAATACATGAGCTGGAGCGATTATTAATAGAAAGGAAGTTGATATTAAAATCATTTAGCGCAAGTATGCTACCACCCAATAGTAAAATTGTCGTAAAAGGAAGCACCGTTTTTGTAAAAGAAGGCGGCTTATATGCTTAGGTCACTATTGCTAAAGAATGTCTACGATAGTGCAGAGTCGGACATAATTAAGGAGCTTCAAGTTCCATTACTGAAAAATAGCATTCATTACCGAAGAGGAGTTGGGTATTTTTCTTCGGGTTGGCTTCGGTTGGCATCAGCGGGTCTATTAAGTCTGATCGGCAATGGCGGGAAAGCTGAAATAATCCTTTCTCCAAATCTAAGCGCAAAAGACTGGGATGCTATCAAGAAGGGAGAGGAAGCCAGGACAAACATTGTCCTAAGCAGATTGCTAAATGCTGCTATCATCGATATTAAGAATAGTCTCGAAAACGATACAACAAATGCACTCGCTTGGATGATTGCAGAAAATCTTCTTGAATTGAAAATTGCATTACCTCGCAAGTCTACGCCCCTTGGAATGTATCATGATAAAGTTGGCGTCTTCAAAGATATGAATGGAGATTCGGTTGCTATACATGGTTCTTTAAACGACTCTGTCCAAGGTTCATATAACGGAGAGGCTTTTTCAGTTTTCAAATCTTGGGAGCTAGGTCAGTATGAGTATTGGGCTACTCATAATGATAGGTTGGATAGGCTTTGGAATGATAATAATAGCCAATTTTCTGCTATTCCACTACCTAAAGTTATTAAAGAAAAATTGATTAACTTGCGTACCGCTTCGGTGGCGCCATTTAGGAAAGAACAAGAGTTAATCACCCATGATAAAATTAGTATTCCCTATACTTTGGAAGAGTACCAAAACGAAGCTATACAAAAATGGTTTGAGCACGGGCGGCGTGGAATTTTTGAAATGGCTACTGGAACAGGTAAAACAATTACCTCTTTATCGGCAGCTGTGAGGGTATATGAGGAAAAAAAAAGAGTATTCCTAGTCGTAATTGTTCCATATTTACATTTGGCTAATCAATGGAAATCAACAGTAAAAATATTTGGATTTAGTACGATACTATGTGGCAGCTCTTATATGGGATGGAAAGAAAAGCTCGATCTAGGTATACAAAATTACAATCTCAAAGTAACTGATAATTTATGTATTATTGCTGTGAGTAAAACTGCCTCAAGTGATCGCTTTATTTCAAGTATTGAAAAAATACGAAAGAGCCCAATTATGATTATAGCTGATGAGGTGCATGGCTTAGGTTCTTTAGAATTACAGAAATGTATGCAGGAAAAGTATGAATTTCGCCTTGGGCTATCAGCGACGCCTAGAAGGTGGTTTGATGATTACGGAACGAATATATTATTTGATTATTTCGGAGAGCCTTGCTATGAATATTCCTTAGATAAGGCAATAGAAAACGGCTTCTTGGTATCATATTTATATTATCCAATACTGACAAATCTTAATAATGAGGAGCATGATAAATATGAAGCGATTTCAAATAAAATAATCCAACTGTTACGAGTTCATGACACCGATTCGAGTTTTGAAGAAACAATAAAAAAACTTTTGATTGCTAGGGCTAGGATATTATCGAGTGCTCAGAACAAGTTTCAAATGCTTTTAGAATTATTGTCTGAAATGATTAAGCACAATAATGAGGATGGAATCAAGACTAGAGATATTTTGATTTATTGCTCTCCTGGACACCATAAAGAAGTACTAAAGCAGGTTTCGCAATTGGGGCTTACATGCCATGAGTTTGTTGCAGACGTTTCTTCAGATGATAGAGCAAATATTTTAAAAGAATTCGAGAATGGATTTTATCAAGTCTTGGTTGCAATAAAATGCCTAGATGAAGGCGTAGATGTGCCATCAACTAGGATTGCATTTATTATGGCTAGTAGTACTAATCCTAGAGAATTTATCCAGCGAAGAGGGAGAATATTGAGAAGAGCTACTAATAAAAAAAGCGCAATCATATATGATTTTATAATAGTCCCGAGCAAGGAAATGGTTGAAATCAAGGACGCTACAGAAATCTCTATAATAAAGAGAGAACTTCCTAGGTTTGCTGAATTCTCCGCTTCCGCAAGTAATGAATTTGAATCAAGAGAAAAGCTTTGGAATATTGCCAACAAGCTAGAGATTCTCCCATTGCTAGATAAGAAACCATGGGAAATATATGCAGATTTAATTTCAAGTGATGAAGGAGCAAAATATGAAGAACGATAGTAATCAAGCCGAAATCAATACGCTAATAATTGAAACTCTTAGTACATATCCAAAAAATGTATACAATCTAGCAATTAAGGCTATTCAATTAGCAGAAGAATTATCAGTTATTGAAGTAGCTGAAGTCCTAAAATTTGCAGTAAAAGAATATACAAAAGAATAATTGGAGGATTGCATGAGATTATTAAAGCTACGCATGTTCAATTTTCGTCAGTTTTATGGAAACAGTGAAATAGTATTTTCCACAAATAGCGATCCAAAGGGAAATGTTATTGTAATTTTCGGGGAAAACGGAAGAGGAAAGACTGGAATCTTTCGAGCGATTATGTATTGTTTATTTAATGAAAGAAAACTTTCTCAGGACGGAGATATTTCTGAGAAAGAAATACAGCTTATAAACAATCTTGCACTTGAAGAGAATGAAGATTCTTATACTGACGCATTTGTTGAGCTTGAATTTGTGCATAAGGGCAACGTCTATGTATTAAAGCGGTCAATGGTTGGAAGTAAGAAAAACAATGCTGTTGAATTCGAAGCAACTGGCGCAAGTCTATCGAAGAAGCTGCCTTCAGGGAATACAATCAAGATAGATACTAGTGAAATTGATAAGGAAATTCACAATATCTTAGATAAAAGGGTTAAGGATTATTTTCTATTCGATGGAGAGCGAATAGAGAGACTTACTAGGGCTAGCGTTGAACAGAGGAAAGAAATAAGTGTCGGAATTAGAAGATTGCTAAACGTGGATTCGCTCGAAAAGGCAAAATTAGCATTAACGATCTTGACAAAAGAACTCGAGCAGGAATGTGCTGCGATATTTTCACCTGAATACGCAAAACTAATCCGAGAAATAAACAAAAACGAACAACAACAACTTGAAAACACTGAGCGAATGGATGGTATTGAAAAAGAAATTCTCCTAGCAAATGCAGAAAAGGATAAGCTTGATAGAGAGCTAGATTCAATTAAAGAAATTAGGAATCATTTAGAAAAAAGAAAAGAGATTGAAAGTACCTTAGCTGCAAAAGAACAAAATGCGAAGGAACTATTACTTAAGATAAAAGATTATCCTAGGAAGATAGCTTCAGGAATTATTGTAAATCTTATCGAAGATGTGCTAAAGCATATTGAGGGCTTAAAAAGCAAGGGACAATTGCCGTCTGAGATTCGGAAGGATCTCATAGAAAGGATCTTGTCTGAGAGAACCTGTATTTGCGGCAACGAAGTTGAAGAAGGGAATGAAGCATATACTAGGATTATTGAATGGCTAAATAAGACGAACGATCAAGATGTTCAGGATTCCATTCTTGATTTATGGAGATTGCTTAGCGAGATATTATCAAATTGTTCTTCTGATTATGACGCAACAGAATCAATTTTAGTTCAATATTCTCAGGAAAAGAATGATTTGGAAAAACTTCGAAATGACCTTGAGGATATTCGCAAGATGATTGGATCTTCTGATAGAATTGATGCATTCGAATTGGACGATTGCAGGAAGAAAATTGAGCAAAAGCTTATTAATCTCGAGGCCGATAGGAAAAACGCAGAGAATGAAGCCGGTATATTATTAAGTGATTATTTGAGCTTCCAGCTCAAAATAGAGCAAGAAAAGAAGAAACAAAATATGAAAAGTGAGATAGAAAGGCGAGCAGTTTTGGCAAGAGAGACTAAAAATGCCCTAATTGAAACACATGCAAAATTTACTAACGAGATAAAAGAAGTTATCGGAAAATATGCATCCGAGGCCTTTAATATGCTTTTGGATGATGATGGCAAAGAGATGCTAAAGAGCGTGGTTGTAAGTGAAGATTATTCATTGCAAGTGCTCGACAAATGGAACAGGCCTTTCTTGGCTAATATATCTGCAGGGCAACGACAGATAATGTCCATTGCTTTTATTATTGCATTAGCAAAAGCTGCAGCAAATGATGGGTTGCTAGAGATTCCACTCTTTATGGATACCCCTTTCGGACGCCTTTCTTATGTGCACCGAAAAAACCTAATTAACCTACTTCCCAGAATGGCTTCTCAATGGGTATTACTTGCGACTGATACTGAATTCCGACAGAAGGAAGCTAAGGAATTAAAAGCGACTGGAGCATGGGCAAAAATGTACTTGCTAAAGCAAACTGTACAAGGGAATACGAAAATAGAGAAAATTGATATAGACAATGCAATTGCTCTTTTAAAGGATAGGGAATAAATATGGCCGAAGCAATACGCGTAAAAACAGAAACTAGGTATCGCCAGCTTTATAGTGACCTTAAGAACTTTGTTCTTGGTGATTCTCATGAGCTTTTTTTTATTTGTACCTGTCTTGGATATAAAGCCAAAAAAAGAAAATTGCTTTCTGGTGTAAAGAGTGATCGTGAGAGGTTCTGGTCGGATACGATTACACCAAAAGAATGGGCTTGTTATAAAGCAATCATCCTTAAAGAGAGTAATTTTGATCTAAAAGCAATCCAGGATGATAAAGCAACCCTACAAATTATAGAAGAGTATGCAAATGGCGGCATGGAGATCTTGATCGAAGAGTGCTTAAAAGATTATGTTATCGCTAAGGATGGGGCGCTGCAGCTAGATAAAAGCTCGAGCAAGGAGCTTCCACGGCATTTCCTATACCATCTTTTTAGTCAAATTGAAGAGAAGGTTGGCGACACGGAATGAGGCGAATTCTTCTAGTAGAACCCGGGTACCATAACAAGTATCCACCTTTGGGATTAATGAAAATATCTAACTACCATAAGCTCAAGGGTGATTTTGTTAGATTTGTAAAAGGCTGCGATCCGCTCATCAAGGCAGAAAAGTGGGATCGTATTTACGTAAGTACGCTTTTTACGTTCTATTGGGATATTACCGTTAAAACAGTTGAATATTATAAGCACTCGGCAAATTCTTTCAATGATGTCATTGTTGGCGGAGTTTTGGCTTCTCTTCAAGAGGAGCAATTGTATGAAGCGACAGGTGTAAGAATCCTTTCAGGGTTGCTCAATAAGTCAGGAGTATTGGATAAGGGTGATAAACGAATAATCGATACAATTACTCCGGATTATTCTATTCTTGAAGAAATTGCTTATGACTATGGTCTGCGTGACGCATATATCGGATATGCTACTAGAGGATGCCCTAATAGCTGTGGATTCTGTGCAGTAAAGTACATCGAGCCTGACTATACTGACTTTTTGCCGATTAAACGCCAAGTTAGGGCTATTGAAGAGTTATATGGGACAAAGCATGACTTAATTCTGATGGATAACAATGTACTTGCTTCAGCGTTTTTCGAAAAGATAATACGAGATATTATCGATTTAGGATTTATTAAAGGCGCTAAACTAAATAACCGAAAACGTTACATAGATTTTAATCAAGGAATTGATATTCGGCTTTTGACAGAAGAAAAAATGGAATTACTCTCACGGATTGCATTGCGGCCAATGCGCCTAGCTTTCGACCATATTAGTCTTAAAGAAAAATATATTAAAAGTATTAAATTAGCTGATAAATATAAAATTGAAAGACTTTCAAATTATATACTGTATAACTATAATGATACACCTTTGGATTTTTACGAACGCTTGAGGATAAATGTTGAGCTAAATCAGGAATTGGGTACATATATATATTCTTTCCCAATGAAATATATTCCTTTAGCAAATCATGATAGGAAATATGTTGGGAAATATTGGAATAGTAAGCTTCTTCGCGGTGTTCAGTGCATTTTGCTGGCGACCAGAGGGACTGTGGGTACGAATTTGGATTTCTTTAATGCTG
>Ga0172379_10004338_pt1 | contig 21126 bp, 17 predicted proteins | sample GrowelOW334metaG_FD_119756 | JGI IMG/M metagenome (GOLD analysis project Ga0172379, IMG submission 119756) | Groundwater microbial communities from an aquifer near a municipal landfill in Southern Ontario, Canada - Groundwater well OW334 metaG | ecosystem: Environmental > Aquatic > Deep...
TATCGGTCGGAATTTTCATTGTTGTGAATCTGGGAGCATACTGACTGAGTGCCGGTTTTGGCTTATCAATGACAGCATTCATTTTTTCAAGTTTATGCAATCGGCCTGCTTTAGCCTGTTCCAGCGCGATTTTCATGATCTCGAGTGTAATTCCTTGAATCTTAATATCCATTTGGAATGCGGTTATGCCGTCTTGCGTTCCGGCTACCTTAAAATCCATGTCTCCAAGATGGTCTTCATCGCCCAGGATATCACTAAGGACGGCGACCCTATCTCCTTCTTTTATAAGGCCCATAGCTATTCCAGCGCAAGCTTTTTTAAGCGGTACACCAGCATCAAACAATGCAATGGATCCTGCACAAACCGTTGCCATCGAAGAGGAGCCATTAGATTCCAGAATATCTGAAACTATCCGTAGTGTATAAGGAAATTCTTTTTCCGGTGCAATCAGGTTTTTGAGTGCACGTTCTGCAAGATTGCCATGGCCTATTTCGCGACGCCCGGTCATTAATCTTCCCACTTCTCCAACACTGAACGGCGGAAAATTGTAGTGGAGCATGAATCGCCTCGGTTGTTCAACCATTAATCCATCGGTTTTTAATTCATCGTCTTTTGTTCCGAGTGTTACGGTCGTCAACGACTGCGTTTCACCTCTCGTAAAGAGTGAAGAACCGTGAGCTCTGGGCAATAGTCCTATCTCGATTGAAATTGGACGAATATCCTTTAATCCTCTTCCATCAAGCCGTTTTCCTTTGGACAGAATCATTTCCCGCATTTCGGTCTTTTCGATCGAATGAAGAATTTCTTTGATCACTTGCTCTTGTTCCGGAAATTTTTCTGCGAGTGCAGCGATAACTTCTGTTTCAATCGAAGAACGGGATGCATTTCGATCTTCTTTCGGCATCACTGTATTGGCGCTGTTTCTGATCTTTTCCGTAGCCAATATTTTAACTGCTTCGAGAAGGTCCGGGTTAATGGCCGGAGGGGTAACAATACGTTTTGCTTTCCCTGATTCTGCCGCAAATTCTTTTTGTAAAGCACAGATCTTTTTGATTGCATCATGGCCGAACGCTAAAGCATCGAGCATATCTTTCTCGGATATTTCTCCCGATTCGCCTTCAACCATATTGATCGATGTATCAGTACCTGCCATCGTTAAATCGATGTCGCTGTTTTCAAGCTCAGAAAATGTCGGATTTAACTTCAATTCACCATTGACCCGTGCAACGCGCACTTCGGCAATTGGACCTTCAAACGGAGAATCGGAAATCATCAACGCAGCGGATGCGGCGCATGCTCCAAGCACGTCGGCATCGTTTTGTTGATCAGAAGAAAACACTGTGACAATAACTTGGGTTTCGCAATGGTAATCTGCCGGAAACATAGGCCGGATCGGACGATCTATCAACCGTGCGGACAGGACTTCCTTGTCGGAGGGGCGTCCTTCGCGCTTCAAAAAACCGCCTGGTATTTTTCCTGCGGCAGACAATTTTTCTCGAAATTCTACCTGAAGGGGGAAATAATCCGCTCCCTCTTTTGGTTCTTTCGCAGAGACCACCGTCGCCAACACCATTGTATCGGCGTAACGAACCATAACGGCCCCATCTGCCTGTTTTGCAAATCGTCCGGTTTCAAATTCTAATTTGTAGTTTCCAATCTGTACTTCTTTTTTTACTATCATAATTTTCTTTTTTTAGGTGAGCTGTTCCAACATTATTATTATTTACGGATTTCCAATTCTTGAATGATCTTGCGATACCGCTCGATATTTTGTTCCATTAAGTAATCCAACAAACGACGGCGTTTGCCGACCATCCGTAATAAACCTACGCGTGAATGATGATCATGCTTATGAGCCCCGAAATGCTCGGAGAGATTGTTAATATTTGCCGTTAAGATAGCGATCTGCACTTCCGGTGTTCCGGAATCGGCAGCTGTCTTACCGTATTTTTTTACCAGTTCTTGTTTTTGTTCCTTTGTTATTGCCATGTGTAGCTCCTTCGTTAAGATTTTAATTTGTAGTGTTCTAAAATTTTTTGTGTCACAACTTTATCATTACCCATTTCCGTTATTAATTCACCGACATCGCTAAATTTTTTTTCATCCCGCGTCCTTTCAATACATCGAACAATAACATGCTGATCATAGATATCCCGATCGAAATTAAAAATATTTACCTCTGTCGTGCGTTCATGATTTTCGTGAAATGTCGGATTATGTCCGATGCTCATCATCCCTTCGTACCAGGTTCCTCCAACGAAAAAATACACAGCGTAAACGCCGATTTTGGGAATGAGCTTTTGAGGATCGTCGATTTTGATATTCGCTGTCGGATAGCCAAGCTTTTTCCCTCTGCCGTATCCTCGAACAACAATTCCTTCAAAAGAATATTCCCTGCCAAGCATATCATTCGCAGCGCTCACTTCACCGAGATGAAGTTTGCGACGAATTTCGGAGCTGCTGATTTTTTCTCCATCGTTCATGACAATCGGAACGGATTCCACAAGAAAATCGTTTTTTTCGCCGAGGGTACGGATTTGGGCAATATTTCCCTGCCGATCCTTTCCAAGTTGATGATCATTTCCTTCAATTACTTTTGTTACTCCGATTCCGCGAATTACATATTTGGAATAAAAGTCTTCAAGGGATAATTGTGAAAATTCATACGTAAACGGAATGATGAATAGTTCTTCAATTCCATATTTTTCAAAGAGTTGAATCTTTTCATCTACGGTTGTCAATATTTCTATTGGCTCACCTTTGTTTCCAACAATTTGTCTTGGGTGCGGTGAAAAAGTGATCAGCATACTCCGACCCTTGATCTCGGCAGCACCCTCAACAACCATCGCAATAATTTTTTGATGTGCCCGATGAATACCATCAAACATTCCAATCGAGATAACGGTGTTTTTAGAGTATCCAATTTCATCGAGCGAATGGTAAATATTCATAGATTACAGGGCCGTAGTCAAACTAAATTTTTCACCGAGCAGATGCAATTGTTCAACAGTGTAAGAATCATTGACTGAATATTCGCCAATCCTTGTTCTCGACAATTCTTTGAGATATGCCCCGCAACCTAATTTTACACCGACATCGTTAGCCAAGGAGCGGATATACGTTCCTTTAGAACAGACAACCTTAAATCCAACAAAAGGAGGTTCAAACGATGTCAACTCAAATTCCTTAATAAAAATTTCTCGCGGTTCCCGTTCAACGGTTCTACCCTTTCGGGCATCTTTATATAATCGGCGTCCGTTAATTTTTACCGCCGAATACATTGGAGGTAATTGCATTTGGTACCCGATAAACAATTTAAATATATCTATAATTTGTTCTCGCCTAATTGCATTAATTTCTTTTTTTTCAATTACTTCTGTCTCACTGTCGAAACTTTTTGTAATTGCTCCGATTTCGATTATACCTTCGTACTCTTTTTCCAATCCTAAAAATTGATCAATCATTTTTGTCATTTTTCCTGTGCAGAGCAACAAGAGTCCTGTTGCTTTGGGATCCAATGTCCCCGCATGCCCGATTTTTTGAATATGATACATCGAACGAATTCTTGCAACAACATCAAATGATGTCCAATCTTTTGGTTTATTAACAAGCAAAAGTTCACCAGCCTCGAGGTCGAGAACATCTTTCATTCCGGCATGATCAATCATGGGATTCTTTTTTATCATCCTTATGAATTTGCTTGATTAGATTTTCGATATGGATCGCATTATCAAGGGAGCGATCATGAAAAAACTCAAGTTCCGGTGTGAACCGAAGGCTGACGCGCGAGCTCAACAATGATCGGTAATGCCCCTTTTGCGACTCGATAAATTTCATTGTTTTCGATTGTTTTTCATCCGAGCCCATAATGCTGACATGAATCCGGGCAACCCGCAAATCCGGCGTCACACGCGTTTCCGTTACGGTTGTAAAACCAAATTCTTCACTTCCGCTGAATTCACGGCTCAATAATGTTCCCAGTTCTCTCATAATTAATGAGGCAACCCGATCAGTTCTAATTGACATCTAACTTAACTTTCGCTTTGTTTCCACCAGCTTATATGCTTCGATAATGTCACCGACTTTGAGATCGTTGAAGTTTTCTAATCCGATACCGCACTCAAACCCTTTTTCGACTTCACGGACATCATCTTTAAATCTCTTAAGGGATGCAAGCCCGCCTTCAAATATTGAGACGCCGTCCCGCAGTAATCGTACCCGATTATTTCGGACTATTTTTCCATCAATGACAAAACAACCGGCAATTGTTCCTATTTTGGGAACCTTAAAGGTATCACGTACTTCGATTGTTGAAGTCACTTCTTCGGAAACGGTCGGTGCAAGTAAACCTTCCAGCGCATTCTTAATCTCGTTAATGGCATCGTAAATAATGCTGTAGAGCCGAATTTCAACATTCTCGTTTTCGGCGAGCCGGCGGGCATTGAGGTTCGGACGCACATGAAAACCAACAATAATTGCTCTTGAAGCAGCCGCCAGCAATACATCCGATTCCGAAATAGCTCCTACACCTTTATGGATAACATTAATTTTGACTTCGCTTGTTGAAAGCTTCATGAGTGAATCTGCCAACGCTTCAACAGATCCATCAACATCTCCTTTCACAACAATTGACAGTTCCTGCAATTTTTGACCTGCCTGAATTTGTTCGGAGATCTCATCAAGTGTAATGAAGCGGACCTGTCTGAAATCTTGTTCGCGTTTTAACTGCTGACGCTTGAGACTGATTTCCCTTGCTACACGGTCAGATTCTACGACGATAAATTGATCTCCTGCCGTTGGGATACCGTCGAATCCGAGCAACTGGACCGGCGTTGAAGGTCCGGCAACCTCAACTCTTTTTCCTCGTTCGTCAAACATTGCCTTCACTCTTCCGCTGTAAATTCCGGCAATAAACGGATCTCCGATTTTTAATGACCCTTTTTGAACCAGAATGGTAGCGATTGTACCTTTACCTTTATCCAATTGTGCTTCAACAACGGCTCCTCTCCCAGTTCGGTCGGGATTTGCTTTTAAATCAAGGACCTCTGCTTCAAGGAGAATTTTTTCTAGAAGGAGATCCATGTTCTTACCAATCTTCGCAGACACTTCAACGCATTGATATTTCCCCCCCCACTCTTCAACCAACACTCCCCGTTCCGAGAGTTGCTGCCGAATTCTATCAGGATTTGCCTCCGGTTTATCGATCTTGTTGATGGCAATGATAATCGGAACGTTGGCCGCTTTCGCGTGATTGATCGCTTCGATAGTCTGAGGCATCACATTATCTTCAGCTGCAACAACAAGAACAACGATATCCGTTAGTTGAGCACCTCGAGCCCGCATGGCAGTAAACGCTTCGTGCCCGGGAGTATCTAAAAATGTAATTCTCTTTTCATTGGGAAGCATCACTTCGTATGCTCCGATATGCTGTGTGATTCCGCCTGATTCTCCGGCAACGACATTTGCATTACGGTAAAAATCAAGGAGAGAGGTCTTCCCATGGTCGACATGTCCCATCACGGTCACTACCGGAGATCGCGGTTTTAAATTTTCTTCTTTATCGTCACTATCTTCCAGAATATCGACCGTAAACTCATGCTCAAATTCTACCTGTTTGTCGAATTCATCGGCGAGAAGGACAATCGTATCTTTATCGAGCCGTTGATTGATTGATACCATCATTCCAAGACTGATACACTTTGCAATGACTTCCGCAGCAGAAACCTTCATGAGATTGGCGATCTCTCCAATCGTCACAAATTCCGTTACACGTAATTTAGTTGCTTCAAGAGCCCGCGCTTCGTCATCCAGCGCCTGCTGTTCTTCCCGTTCTTTCTTTTTTCTCTTACGATTTGCTGCACGACTGCTGATGACCGTTTCAGCATCGTCAATTTCAGCAAGGGTCCGTTTAATCGTTTCATCGACCTGTCCAGCGTCAACTTCATATGGACGAAGTTTTCCCTTTTTCTTTTTTCGTTTTAATATTTCTTCCTCTGTTTCTGGTTCAACGGTCTTTGCCTTTTCAGAAGCTAGTTTCTTCTTCTTCTTCTTCTTCTTCTTCCCGTCTTCAGTCTCAGTATCGGTGGCGAGTGAACCGGCCGGTTTCGCATCCTGTTTCTTGACTTCTTTCTTCGGCTTGGCAAGTTCCATCTTGCCTTTCACAGTCAGCCCTTTCATTTGCGAGCCTCTGTTTGCACGCAATGTTTCGAGGGGTGATCGAGAAAGCAACTGCTCCTGAGTAGCCGGGGTTCCGGGGGGGGCGGGCGTTTCCTGAACCGTCTGTTCTGCTGCCGATTCAAGCAAACCGCTTTCATTCACCACTGGTGTTTTCTCTGCAGATTCAGCCGGAAGGGACAGTGATCCCTCAGGTTGTTGTTCGATTTCTTTGGATTCCTCAACTAATTCGGCAGCCTCTTCCTGCTCTTTCTTGGAATCTACCGAACGGCGTCTTGTTTCTTTTAACTCTGCCAGTTTACGCTGATGACGGTCTGCACTGTCTTTTTCCTTCTTGAAATGTGCTAGGAGATCGCGCATCATCACTTCGTCAACTGACGACATCAGCGTCTTCACAGACGCATGCCCTTTTTTATTTAGGAAAGAAATGACATCATTATGACTGATATTCAGATCTTTGGCTACATCTTTTACTTTAACTTTTTTCGCTACGGATTCGGACATTACGTTCCTTCTTTAATCTGTATGTGCGGACTAAGCAGGTTTTTTAGGCTGCTCTGATTCTTCTTCTTCATCCACTTCAGCTTCTTCGTATTCTTTTTTGATAAGGTCTACCATTGATTGTAACTGAGACTCTTCAACACCGATCTCTTCGACCAAATCACTGAAATCAGCATCGATTACTTCTTTCGCCGTTTCATATCCAGCTTCGAGGAATTTATTGAACAATTCTTCACCGAGATCGTCCTTAAACTCTTCAAGATCAATATCGTATTCGCTTCCTTCTTTCACCAATTGAATTTCATATCCGGTCAATTTGCTTGCAAGGCGGATGTTCTGACCTCCCTTGCCAATGGCCATCGATACTTGATCTTCGGCAACGGTAACGACCGCTTTCTTATTTTCTTTGTCGAGTTCGATATTCTTGAGTTTTGCCGGGGCAAGAGAGCGGGTAAGGAAAACCATCGGATCGCTGCTGTAGTTGATGACGTCGATATTTTCATTGTTTAATTCACGGACAATAGCGTGAATACGCACCCCTTTCATGCCGACGCAGGCGCCGACGGCATCAATGCGGTCGTCCGATGATTCTACGGCGACTTTTGCACGCTCACCTGGTTCCCGCGCGATACTTTTAATATCAATGATCCCGTCGTACACTTCCGGGATCTCTAATTCAAATAACCGTTCAAGAAAACGTGCATCTGTTCTTGACACCACGACAACAGGATTGCTTGTGTTCTTTTTTACTTCTTTCACAATTCCGCGAACTGTATCTCCTTTTTTGAACCGTTCTTTCGGGATTTGTTCGCCGCGCGGAAGCAACAGTTCATTCTTGTTATGCATGATCAGCAAATCGTTGTTTCTGATTTGGTATACTTCCCCGACAACTATTTCTCCGATCGAATTGGAGTATTCTGAATAAATCAACTCTTTTTCAATTTCTTTAATTCGTTGCGTAAAATTTTGTTTCGCGGTCGTCACCAGCCGTCGTCCGAATTGGGCAAGCGGGATGATCTCAACATACTCTTCCCCGACTTCAAGTTCTTCTCCGGATAATTTCCGGGCGCTTTCGACATCAATTTGGATATTCGGATTTTCGACTGCCGCCACGACTTCACGTTCAAGGTAGATTTCGATGTCGCCTTTATCCATATTCACCACAACGTCAAATTTCGCTTCCTGTCCGTATTTTTTACGGACCATCATTCCAAAGATGTCTTCAACAATTCCGGCAAGAATATCCTTGTCGATACTTTTGTCTCGCACAAGTCCGGAAAAGGATTCGACTATATCATGATTCATTTCAGTTCTCCAAAAAAATTATTTCTAACATTATTTAAACTTTGGAACGACGACCGTTTCGATGATTGAATTCAGCGCCACTTCGGTGATGTTCCCTTTTTCTGCCACCATAATGGAAAGATCATTGACTTCCTGCAGTGTTCCTTCAATAACTTGATCGACCTGATCAACCTTAAATCTTATTTTCACCGATTTTCCGATATTCCGTTTATATTGGCGCAGAATTTTGAGAGGCCGATCAATACCGGGAGACGATACATCCAATCGATAGCGTCCGGGGATCACATCCTGTTCATCAAGCTGGGCTGAAAATTCGCGGCTGATTGCGGTACATAGATCAATTGAAACTCCGGTGTCAGTGTCGATGAATAACTCGACAACTTTACTTGTCCGTTCACCCCTCACCAGCAATTCGACTATATAGGCACTGTTCTTTTCGACAATCGGGGAAGCGATATTTTTCAGCTGTTCTTCTAAATTTATTGACATACAATTTCATTCAAAAAAAAGTCCCGCAATTGAGGCGGGACTTTGACTGCATAAATATAAGGAAATAACCATTTACGTGCAAGGAATTATCTAGAAAAATGCCCTTACTTCCATCCTGCCGGTATGGATGATATTTCCTTTATTTGTCGTCCTTCCGCTGTATTGGAGAGAAAATTGCAAATTTCCGGCAAGCCGATATTCTGAGATGACATTCCAAAGATAGTTTTTTCCCAAATCCCTTCCTGCTGTTAATTCGTACGGGGCAAGATATCCGACAGGAGCATGAGCAATGACAACCTCTTCCCGTGAAAAATCAAGACGCACTTGCCCGTTCCCCCGGAAAGCAATTACAGAACGGACTGTCTGCCCGTTAAAATTTGAGGAGACAGGAGAAAATGGAACAACATCATCAGCTTGAGTGGTCTCGATTTTGAACCCGATTTCTAAGAATTGTTCCGGACGGTATGAAAAATCAGATGCCAGAGAAGAGCTTTGGATCTCGCGAGATTGATTGATTGCTGATGCAGAAACAGCATTATCATTTTTTAAAGTGATATCGGTCTGATTAGAAAGTTCATTTGAAACTTGCAGTCTTGTTTGGACAGATCGCTCTTTCGAATAATTCCTTTCGGTGCCGGCCGAATAATTATTTATCCCCACCCGTTGATTGAACCGAAATCTCATCGAAAACGTCGGGTCGTTCTCAAAAAGAAACAGATCCTGCTGGATAAATTGAAAACCCGACAATGTTGTAACAGGGTTGAGGAGATGGGACAGACGTAAATAATAAATATTGTCACTGTTCCTGTCCGTTGATTTTTCTTCCAATCGGATGTACGATTCTGAAGAGACGGCGGACGCAATCCGGGAAAGAATACTTTTCCTTTCAGGAAGAAATTTGATTGGTGCGATCTTTAACCGCGCGGATGCTTTGACGGTAACAACTGGTATCAACTGATCGCTGTTTAAAGTCACGATAATATATTCTCCATCATATCGATCCGGTTTAAATTCGTTTTCATCGTCGGTATCGACAATGCCGTTCCCGTTTGCGTCAATCCACACATACTGCCCCTCTCCCTTTCGCACCTTATAGAAGATCCGTTCAAGTTTTGCCGTTCGCTGAGAAGCGGCATCGTAGTACAGATCAAGATCCACACCCTGAGAAAACGGACGGTAGCGTGATTGGATTTTCACTAATGACGTTTGTTGGTTTGTATTTGTCGACTGAAATTCTCGTTCATACATTTTCTTCCGGAGGGTGACTGAGGACGAAGCCGAGAAATTTTGAACTTCCTTTAAAGCGAGCGAATACGATTGCGTAAATGAATTTGATTGCGGGATGACGGAACCCTGATAGTATGATTTGTCGTCTCTCCATTCGAATTCTGAGCTTGCATCAATTCCGTAAAGATTCGTGAAAGTGATCCTGGGAGCATACGATGAGAATGCAAAACTGGGACTTGTGACCGAATCCGTAAGTTTTTCCGAAACGGTACGGCGTTCTTGTTCAAACTGAATTGACGGCGTGGCAAAATCAATAGTATATTCGGCTGCGCCGTTTTGCCGGAACCAAATGTTTTGTAAAGCAGTAGAATTTTCTTCTCCGGAAATATTTTCTGCTTTATACATCAAAGACGGGAAATGTTCTTTTTTCATCTCAAACGAGGCATCATACCGGGTTGAAGAAAATTCTTTTCCCTGAACCAATGACCCTATTCCGGAAGAGACGGTCATACCATCGATCGGAACGTACATCATCCTCGCTTCCCTGATTTCTTCTGATGATGGCAAATGCGTTGATAAACTGTCCGTACTCCATTTCCTTCCGAATTCGACGATATCTGTCCGGTCAAACGAGAGGAAATGACTATCCTTAAATCGTTCATAAAGTGAGAAATCCATAGAGCCAATATTAATATCTCCCACTTTGATTTTCTTGGGGGAATATTGCAGGGTGACCTTGAATGCTGAACCGGAGTTACCATTGTCATCCAGATGTGAGAACCTGTTTTGATCGAAATTGCTGGCGGCGTACTCACCGGTTATTTCCAAATTTGTGACCGGAACAATACTTGTCTGCAATGAATACACTTGATGCAGCTGCGGCGAAGGTAAAATTGCAATCGGCAAATACTCCCCGTTGTTCCGTCCGACAAATCGATATTGTCCGATACCGTCCCGCACATAATCCCCATTGGCGCTCCCGACATTAGAAAACCCAACGGAATAAACAGATTGCGGAGTAGATGGAATATACCGATAAAATTGAGTGCTATCCCCATTGATCAGCGTATCGGCTTTAAGATAATTTCCTTTCCCGATCCCGAGTGAATCAACGCCGACATACAACACCGCGGATTTAGTCGCTGTTTTATTTCCTGCCTGAGAGAGGATCTGTTTATCTGTTTCGCTTAATGAGATGTCGATTGGAGCGTCCTGATCATCCCCCTCACGGAAGTATCCCGTTACCAAAGAAATATTTTTTGAAAGAATATTTTCAATCGATCCACCGAAAAAATTTCGCGTATACTGTCTGTCTGAGTACTCGAAATCGACCGCAATACGGGAGGCGCTTGTGATCAATCTGGATGTCGAGAAAATAATTTCCGCGCTTCCATAGTCGATCGAATAATCATTATTATCCCCGCGTTTCATAAGTTCCCCGTCGATGTATACTTTTTCCGATCCAGCGATGACGATAATATTACGGTCATTATTCTTTCCGGAAAGTCTGTAAGGGCCCTGGACCCCTTCTAACCCTTGAAAATGATTTGTGGCAAATTTTCCTTTCGCTGTGGCGCCGGTAACGACAACATGAGTACGCGGAGACATATCCTGATACTGTGCCGACACTGTCGCGCCCTGCAATTTTCGATTGATGTTGACAAATTCACTCTTTGGAGAATTATATTGAAAATCTCCCAGTGTGGCGGTATAGACGGGGCTTTTTATTTCTACAAAAATATTGTCGACTTCCTGAAGAGTCTGAGTGTTTCCCTGCGGTTGGATTGGCGTATTTTCATCGGTGAGCGCGGCAAGGATATCAATTTCGTCGGAAAGTTTGCCGGACAATTGAAGCCGAAATCCGGAACTCAATGTAAGGTCTCTGTTTGATCCGACGATAAATCCGCGGGAAATTGATCCGCTTTTTGCAATTTCCGGGCCGAAAATATTTGAAAACGAATTATCATCCCTGAGTACTGAAATCTTTTTCTGTGACGGCTCAAGGCTATCCGGTCGAACGAGCATGGAACGTAAACTGTAGGTGGGACGAAGGTTAAATTCCAAATACTTATAGCTGATTGAAACAGTGCGTTCGCTCAATGAATCCCCGGCTGAAGTGCGGATTTTCACCGAATTGTGTTTTTTATCAAACGTAAATGACACCGTTGTGTCTGAATCAATCGTCACGGCAATAGAAGACTCAATAACGAAATTTTTTGACAACGGAAATAAAATTGTGGTATCTGCGGCTGGGAAGGAGAATACATCAGTTTTTACGGGGACAATTGACTGAGCAACTGCCGCTGTCAGGAACATAAAAAGAAGGCAACTTATTTTTACTATTGTTCGGATCATACATTGGTTAGTGTAACAATAGTAAAAAATTACATCAAACCTCCATGAAATAAAAGAGTCACCGCGCATTCGCGTGGTGACTCTTTCTTGTGCCGAAAGTCGGACTCGAACCGACACTCCTTTAAAGGGAACTGGATTTTGAGTCCAGCGCGTCTACCAATTCCGCCATTTCGGCTTCGGCAGTTCAAATATACGTATTTTGAATATACTTTCAAAATAAATTATTGGGTATGAGCATCATAGACCATACGCTTTACGCAGGAGAGTTACAAAGTGGATCACTTCCATGTGCATTTTTTGTTTCCGTATGCCGTATTGCATCTGTGTCAGGCATCCCGGGTTATTTGCGACAACATAATCACATTCAGTCAATGCAAGATTGGTCATTTTTCTGTCAAGCATGATCATCGAATCTTCATACTGCGTTACATTATAAATTCCAGCACTTCCGCAGCACCACGATGCTTCAGGAAGTTCCACATACTGTAGACCGGGGATTTTCTTCAGTAATGTTCTTGGCTGTTGGGAAATTTTTTGTGCATGAACAAGATGGCATGCATCATGATAGGTCACCCGTTTATTGAACGGATGCTCCGGCATTTTAAGGCCAATCTCAAAAAGGAATTCGGATATATCTTTGATTTTTCCGGAAAGACTGGCTGCTCGTTCAGCATAAACGGGATCATCATGGAGATAGTGTCCATATTCTTTCATGAAAGCGCCGCAGCCCGCCGAATTCATCACAATAGCATCAAACTGATACTGGGTAAACACATCGACGTTTTTTTTTGCTAATTCTCGTGCCGTTTCAAAATCGCCGTTATGCGCTTGAAGGGAGCCGCAGCAGACTTGTTCTTTCGGAATGATTATTTCACAATCGTGATGCAGCAATATTTTGATGGTATCATCGTTCTCCTTTGAGAAAGCAACATTCATTAAACAGCCGGACAAAAATCCGACTTTATATTTGGGCGGATTACGTGGAACGATAACTTCAAGATGTGTCTCATCGAAGAATTCTCTGTCAGCGCGCGGCGACAACTCCTGAAGCTTTGAAAGTTTTGGGGTAAGGAATTCTGCAATCCTTGTTATTTTCAGGAACCATTCAATTCCTCTGTTCTGATAGATCCACAATACCTTTGCTACAAACTTCAATTGATTCTTGTTGGAGAGAATATTTCTGAGAAAAATCTTTTTTAAAATCTTCTCTCCCCGTCCTTGTTTTCCTTGCAGTCTGATCTGATTCCTCGCAGATTCCACAAGTGCACCGTACTTTACCCCAGCCGGGCACGCCGTTTCACATGCCTGACAATCCAAACAAAAATTCATTTCGTCTATGAATCCTTCCGTCATTCCAAGTTTTCCTTCGGCAACAGATTTGATGAGACGAATCCTTCCACGGGGTGAGGATTTTTCTCTTCCGGTAATCGCAAATGTGGGACACACCGGAAGACAAAGACCGCAATGCATGCATTGAGTTAAAAAATCATCGTTTGGAATATCGGTCGCAAGAAAATTTCCGGAATTTGAGGTAGCTGCCATCATAGCTCAAATATCTTTCCGGGATTGAGAATTCCGTTCGGATCCATTGCTTTTTTAATGGACCTCATTGTTTCAATGGCTGTCGTCCCCGTCACGAGATGAAGATATTTTCGTTTTCCAATACCGGTTCCGTGTTCACCGGTAATTGTGCCTCCAAGTTTTACCGCTTCTTCAAAAATTTCACCATATGCCTTTTCTGCTCTGGCTATTTCATCTTTATTTCTTTCATCGGTAAGGCATGTCGGATGCAAGTTTCCGTCACCGGCATGACCGAATGTTCCGATCAGGATATTATATTTTTTAGAAATATCGTTGATCTTCTGCAGCATAACGGCTATCTCACTTCGCGGTACGGTAATATCTTCAAGAATCGTTGTTGGTTTGGACCGGGCAAGTGCAGAAAATGCCGATCGGCGTGCCGTCTTCAATTTCATGGCTTCTTCGATTGATTGAGCAATTTTCACTTCCACCGCATTGTTCTGTCGGCACGCTTCTGCAACTTTCTCAGCCTCCTCTTCAACTACTGCTGGATGACCGTCAACTTCCAACAACAACAGCGATTCGATGTCTGTTGGAAGACCAATCTTCGCAAAATCTTCCACACATCGTATTGTTGTTTTGTCTAAAAATTCAACCGTAGCAGGAATAATTTTTTGCGCGATGATTGATGAAACGGCCTTCCCTGCATCTGTTTGGCTGTTGAAGTATGCGAGCATCGTTTTGCTCGTTGCCGGCTTGGGAATCAATTTCAAAAGAATTTTTGTGAAAATTCCGAGCGTTCCCTCCGATCCGATAAAAAAATCTTTCAAATTATATCCGGCAACATCTTTTACTGTCTTTCCGCCGCACATAATTATTTCTCCATTCGGAAGTACTACTTCCATTCCCATCACATAGTTTTTTGTCACACCATACTTCAATCCGCGCAATCCTCCTGAATTCTCTGCTACATTGCCGCCAATTGTACAAATATTCATACTTCCCGGGTCGGGAGGATAAAATAACCCGATCTTTTCGACTTCGGCGTGAAGTGTAGCCGTGATCACTCCGGGCTCAACCCAGACAGTAAGATTTTCAGTATCAATTTCTATGATGTTATTCCACCGTGACATATCGACAATAATGCAATTTTCTACCGGAATGGAACCGCCGCTTAATCCAGTACCCGCCCCGCGCGGTACAATTGAAAAATTTTCAATGTTTGCTAATTTAACAATCTGTGAAACCTGTTCTTTCGAAGTCGGACGAACGATGGCTTCGGGAAGAAAAGATAATAACGGTGTTCCGTCATAGGAGTATGTAATTTTATCTTCCTGGGAAGTAAAACAGTTATTCTTGCCAACGATATTTTGCAACTGAGATAGAATATTTTGATTCATTGTAACCGGCAGTGAGTTAAAATTCAGAAAGGAGGAGTCTTCATTGTTAATAGGAAAACTTTCGGTATATTTATGCGTGCAACTAACATATAGTAGCAAAATCATCATCTAAAATCAACGAAAACAGAGGAGACCTTATGTCATTGCAGCGACGGTCATGGGCTGAACCATTCAAAATTAAAGCAGTCGAACCCCTTACGATCACAACAAGAGCCGACAGAGAAAAATATATTCAGGAAGCCGGTTTCAATACATTCCTTCTGCGTTCGCGGGATGTCTATATCGATCTTTTAACCGACAGCGGAACTAATGCGATGAGCGACAAGCAGTGGGCAGGAATGATGATGGGGGATGAAGCGTATGCGGGAAGTGAGAACTACTATCATCTCGAAGAAAAAGTCCGGGAATTTTACGGCTATAAATATCTTGTTCCCACCCACCAGGGTCGGGGTGCAGAGAATATTATCTCAAAAATCTTAATCAAACCCGGGATGTATGTTCCCGGAAACATGTATTTCACCACAACCCGACTTCACCAGGAACTTGCCGGTGGAACATTTGTCGACGTCATTATTGATGAAGCCCATGACTCACAAAGTAATCATCAATTTAAAGGAAATGTCAATCTACAAAAATATGAAGACCTCATAAAAAAAGTAGGCGCGGATAAGATTGCCTATATCACGATCGGCGCGACAGTGAACATGGCCGGGGGTCAACCGATCGCCATGGAAAATTTACGTTCCGTCTTCCAGCTATCGAAAAAACACGGAATCAAAGTGGTACTTGACGCCACACGTGCAATGGAAAACGCATTCTTCATCAAGAAACGAGAAAAGGGATACGAAGATAAATCAATCAAAGAGATTCTCCTGGAACTGTGTTCATATTCCGACGCCGCAACAATGAGCGGAAAAAAAGATCTGCTGGTGAACATCGGCGGATTTCTCGCTCTCAATGACTATGACGTGTTTGAAGAAGCACGAAACATGGTTGTCGTCTACGAAGGACTTCATACGTACGGCGGATTGGCCGGACGTGATATGGAAGCGATGGCCATAGGAATTGAAGAAGCGTGCCAGCTCGATCACCTTCAAGCGAGGATCGGCCAGGTAGAATATGTCGGGAACAGACTGATCGAATTAGGGATACCCATTGTTCAGCCGATCGGCGGTCATGCAATATTTTTGGATGCAAAAAGATTCTATCCGCATCTTGACCAATTAAAATTCCCGGCACAAACATTGGCCGCGGAATTATATCTTGATTCAGGGATTCGGGCGATGGAACGGGGTATTGTTTCGGCCGGGCGAAATAAAGAAACCGGCGAAAATTATTTCCCAAAATTAGAACTCGTTCGGCTGACATTCCCCCGCCGGGTGTACACTCAGGCACATTGCGATGTTACGGTAGAATCGGTGTACGAAGTGTTTCAGAACAGGCAAAGTGTCAAAGGATTGAAGATGGTGTACGAACCAAAATATCTCAGGTTCTTTCAAGCACGGTTTGAAAAATTATAAATGGAACGGCCATCCGGAGGTTTATCATCTTCGGATGGCTTTGATCTTACCAACCAAAAAATCCGAACATAATTCCGCCGTTAATTGTATAACCCTGCGGTTTAATCTTCGATGATACGTTATCAATGGTAAATTGTTCGTCAAGTTTCCATTCAGGACTGAAATATATCGGATATCCAACACCAACTCTCAATTGAAACCACGGTAGAATTGTATATTCAATATTGAGGTGAGGATTGACCACTGTAAATCCACCGTTGATATTTCGAGTATAATTCGGGGAAGAAAGAGAAGTATTTCCGTATTCGGTCCAAATACTGTCCCAATCTTTGAAGGAACCGTTGTCACGCGTCATTCTGATATTGACCGAACCACCACCAATACTTGCCCCAACAGCGACATCCAATTTATAAGCGACGGGAACAACATAATCTATTAAAAATCCACCGTAAGATACTTTATACTCAACTTCTTTTTTTAATTTCCCTCCGCCCGATACATTTTCAATTGCATTCACGGTTTTGCTGCCGGCCGCCCCAAATCCGCCGAAGCGGACATTCTTAAGGAACATAATATATCCGTATCCTTCGCCACCGATAAGATAGATTGGTTCTGATCCCAAAGCAGGCAAGTTTGCCAATGTAAGGAATTTATCGATTTCTTTATTATCAAACATCGCGACGATCGGTGTCACCCCTCCCGCTCCCCCAATTTTGGTTCTCAATGGCCGCGAATAATCGCGGGTTTGGTCATCAGAACCGTCATCCTGACCAAAGAGTGGTATTGCAACTATAACAATGAACATGATGCTTAAATATTTTTTCATTGGGAACTCCAATTTGTTATTCGATACTTTTTACTCGACATTTTTTTACGCAGTTCACAAAAAAGAGTTACATCCCGAATAACGTGGATCTCTAAAGACCCAATTCGCGGGACCGCAATTTCAGCGATTCCAATACAAATTCGATATGATCATCAAGCAAAACACCTAACTCTAAAGCTCCCTTTGTGATGTCTTCGCGGCTGACGTTTCTGGCAAAAGCCTTGTCTTTTATTTTTTTTTTAACAGAATGCAATTCAACCTGTGCGATCTTTTTATCCGGTTTCACCAGAGAACATGCCACAAGAAAGCCGCAAAGTTCGTCACACGCAAAAAGAGCTTTCGCGAGCAAAGTTTCTCTCGGGACGTTTGTATATTCTGCATGTCCAAGAATCGCTGTTCTAAGTTCCTCAGGATATCCTAATTCCCTTAGTATCTCATTCCCTTTGAGCGGGTGGTCCGGAGGGTTTGGATATTTTTCATAATCAAAATCATGGAGTAATCCTGTAATTCCCCATAACACCGGATCCGCATTATATTTTTTTGCGTACGCAACCATGGCAGCTTCCACACAAAACATATGTTTCCGAAGGGATTCGCTTGCCGTATATTGCTGCATCAATGATACTGCCTCCTGCCGGTTCATGTATTATACTTTCGATGATGGACACATTGACGAGAGCAAACACTCAGCACATTTAGGATTTCGTGCTTTGCAGATATTCCTGCCGTGAAAGATCAACGAATGCGAAAATTGATACCATTTCTTTTTTGGAATCAACGGCATAAGATCGTTTTCAATCTTTACCGCATCTTGTTCATGCGTTAATCCGAGCCTCTTCGAAAGACGAGCGACATGAGTATCCACAACGATGCCTTCAATCTTTCCAAATGCTTCTCCCAGCACGACATTTGCCGTTTTCCTTCCCACACCCGGCAAAGCATACAGTTCTTCAAGGGTATGTGGAACGATCCCGCTGTGCGTTTTCAATAATTTTTGAGCACAGGCCTTAATATTTTTCGCCTTATTATGATAAAATCCTGTCGAGTGAATTAGTCTTTCTAGTTCGAGAATATTAGCTGAACCAAAATCTTCGGGAGTTTTGAATCTTGAAAATAGGACCGGGGTGACCATGTTGACACGAACATCGGTGCACTGTGCGGAAAGCATAACGGCAACTAATAACTGAAACGGATTCGAATACTGTAAAGCCGTTTTTGTTTGTGAATATTCCTTCGACAGGGTTCTGACGATTTGAGCAGTCCGTCCTATTTTCTGTTCGAAAGTTTCCTTGTGTGAATAAGTTTTCACGCTACTTTTTCAAGTACGATCATCGATCCATTTGTTAGCAATGCCTTTTCGAGGTCGGCATCATCATTGACGACTGCTGTAATGACGGAACCAAGTGCATGCTTTTGAATATCGAAAGAAAGATGCAATTGATAGGACGAACCATATCCCATATCAAACAATCGGTGCAAAAGACGATAATCGTTAATTCCAAATTGATTCTCTACAGCGAGCAAATTTGCTGCCATCCGCGATATGGTACCGTCATCTGCCGAGAAATTGATGATTACAATATTTTTATCGTTTTGTTCAATCGATCCAGCGTCCTGAATAGTTGCTGCAAGCGATTCATTCATAATAGAAAATTGATTTTCCTGATTTTTGGAAAGGGCAGTTTGATAGATCGATTGAATATTCGGCAGCAAGGCAAAATTATCAAATTCAAAAAAAATGAAAAATATATTTCCAGCATTTTTCGCGGCAACCACTCCGGCATCGGCTAAACTGTTTTTCCCGTTCTTCAATAATCGTTTCATGACGCCGACAACCTGACGATGCAAAGGGATTCGACCGGAGTCAACAGCACAGTACGTTGACTGGATAATACCCGAAATAGTGTTTGGACAACCGGACTGATGCAGGAAATTTTCAAGACTTTCGGTAATTAATCGGTCTATTTCTTCCTTATCAGATTTTAGAGGAGTGGAAAGGAATTGTGATAGACCGCCGCGCAAACTCGATCCATTTTTTTGAATCAGTTCGGCATAAGATCGTTTCAATTCGACATCTGTGGAATCACATAAAACTTTCACTGAATTCTGGATATCGTTGAAGATGACAGAGAATTGTTCTGGCACTTCACCGTTTGTTTGCTGGAGGAGAATTGAAAAAAGATACTTGGTCATTTTTTAATTGTTACTGGTTCAATAAGGCTGCCTGAGGTATATTTTGGATCAGCGATTTTCAATCGCTCTACAGCTTTCCCTCCGATAATGTGCTCTTTAATGATTTCTGATACATCACTTTCTTTCACATGACCATACCACACCGCTTCGGGATAAATCACGACTACGGCACCATGTTCACATGCATCCAAACAACCAGCAGCATTTGGACGGACGATTGAAAGCATTCCCTGTGCTTTTAATTCATCCTTGAACAGTGACTTTAAATTTTCACTCCCTTTCCTGGAACAGCATCCTTTGGGATGATTCTCAGGACGTTCGTTTGTGCATATAAAAATGTGCTTTTGATATCTTCCCATATCCAACTATACAAAGAAATTATTGAAAAAAAAAAGAACAAAAAGAGCGCCGAAGAAAACAATATTTTGAACGGAAGCTTTGGGGGTCAGGAATGATCATTGTTACGCAATTGCTGATTGAGACGGAAGCGGTTCGTTAAATCTTCGAGGGAAGATCATTTTATGAACCGGATGAGTAATGGAAAGCACCGGAATAGTTACCCTTCGGACAATTTCTTCAGTAGTATTGCCGATTTGGGTCCTCCGCATTCCTCTCCCACCGTGGGTTCCCATGATAATCATGTCCACCGCCCGATCTTCAGCCACATTGACAATAGAATTTTCAGGTTCGATATCGCGGCCTACCAAAGTTTCTACATCAAGATTTTTTGCTTTTTTATCAAAGTAAGAAAGATCAGGAAATTTCAGTTGTGAAATATATTCTTCGGAGACAGAAATATCGGTGACATGGAGCAGAATTAATTTTGCAGTGAACATCAGCGCCAGCGAAATGGCATACGGTATTGAATAGTTACTGTATTCGGAAAAATCGGTCGGAACGAGAATACTTTTGATTCCGGAAAATATTTTATCCGGATCGGGTCTGATGGTAATAACCGGAATTCTGCACAATCTGACAATCCGTTCCGCTGTGCGTCCTATAAGATGCGGCGTTGAATTCCCGATTCCTTGAACTGAAAGAATGATAGTTGTGTATTCACCTCTCTCGGCTTCGAGAATAATTTCTTTATAGGCGGCACCGAATTTCACGATGGTCTTTACCCGTTCCTGTGAAATCTCGAACGATTTGATGATCTTCCGTAATTGTTCATCGGCGAACTCGGCACTTGCTTCATAATGTTTGAGTTGTACATGCGTGTCTCTTTCGAAAGCGCCCTGAGGAGTTTGTTCAAATTCATCAACATACATCAGCGTAATGGATGCATTGTGCTGATGCACAAAATTAAGTGCATACCTCACAGCAATCAACGATGCTTCGGAAAAATCGATCGGACAAAGAATATTTTGGATTTTGTAGATGATAAGTCCCCCGCTACGCACGATACCCCGGTAGAATGGATCGGCATTTCAACGTTCATGATTTAACGTACGTTTAATTCGGAAGAATAACAATTGTCTTCGAATCGTCTGTAGCAATCTGTGGATTTATGAAAATACGTATAGGAAAGAAATAAAAAATCCTTGAATCAAACAAGATTCAAGGATTGCAGTGCACCCACCAGGACTCGAACCTGGAACCCACTGATTAAGAGTCA
>Ga0172379_10004339_pt1 | contig 21121 bp, 17 predicted proteins | sample GrowelOW334metaG_FD_119756 | JGI IMG/M metagenome (GOLD analysis project Ga0172379, IMG submission 119756) | Groundwater microbial communities from an aquifer near a municipal landfill in Southern Ontario, Canada - Groundwater well OW334 metaG | ecosystem: Environmental > Aquatic > Deep...
TAAACATCAAAGCATCGTGAGCCACAACTGCCCCAACTTGGCTACCAACGTGATCTCTTGTTACATTTCTAATGTCTGAGTTTAAGATTTGAGCCTGTTTTGCCCCTGCTCGTGTTCGCATTTTATTTCCAAGTTCCAATAATCTTAAATTAGTATCCACAATCGTCACTTCATGTCCCCGCATTGAAAATGGAAAAGATACTCTCCCGACTGCCCCCGCCAAGTCAACCACACTTTGATTAGATTTAACATTTGGAACGATATGTTGAACAACTTTTATTTCTCCCCACATTGGTTTCCATCCGTATCCTACATCGTAGCCACTACCGGCAATTTCTGTCATATCTGCACCTTGGGTGACACAAAAACCGTTTCTCTCACAAATCATCATAGAGGTTTATTATATTATCTAGAACACAATAGGTCAATTGATATAAGTCTATTTCATCAGAGTGGACTGTTTATTACTTGAGAATGGGATTGGTACGTCCAACGACTGGCCTAGAACTTACATCTAAAAACGGACGCGGCACTTCTACGTTTCACTTCGGGCGGGCGAAGCAGGATGACAAAGAGGAAAAATTATTTTGATTTAGTAGCCGGAAGGAGGGAGGCGCTTGGGGCCAAGGAAAGACAACTCCAGATTGCATACATTTGAAAATATATTGTCTATTTTTAACTTGAGGGAGGATATATCAACTCCCTTGTTTGATAAATCAGTCAAAACAAATTCTATTGCCTGATCATAATTATTTTTAAATTTTTGATTAATATCTTTCCAATATATTCCTTTTAAAGTTTCCAGCAAAGATTGATCGTACTCAATTTTTCCATTTAACATTAACAGAGCAATCATGGGATAACTGACGGAATCAGTATAGTAAGCAGTATTATCGTTGGACATAATTTGGTTGGTGGCGGAATCATACTCGGTTTCATAAAATTTACCTTTTGAGGACGAAAAACACTTGGCTTTATTGGGACCATCCAGTTCAATTCGGGAATCAGCAATGGCAGTTAGGGCTTCATAGATTTTTGATATGTGAGGTTTTTTCCAAATCATGGTTAAGTATACAGAAAAATGAGGAGGTCCTTCGCCCTGCTCAGGATGACAAAGTCGGGTAAAATAGAGACATGAAATATAAGAAAATTGCGGTGATTGGAGCGGGATTAGTGGGGCTGACGAGTGCCTACAAGCTGGCCAAAGCCGGAGTAGAAGTAGAAGTATTTGAGAAGGCAGAAACGGCTGGGGGGCTGGCAGGAAGTTTTATGTTGGGAAAGACGCGCTTAGAAAAAACCTATCACCACATTTTCAAAACTGACACCGAAATAATTGAGTTAATTAACCAACTGGGACTGGGAGACAAGCTGGAATGGCACAAAAGTAGTGTAGGAATTTATTGGCAGGGCAAAATGTATCCATTCTCGACACCTAAAGATGTGCTAACTTTTGACGCGATTCCCCTACCAGACCGGATTCGCAGCGGCATGGTAGCTTTGTGGCTTTCAAAGGATAATAACTGGAAGAAATACGAAAAAGTAAGCGCCGCTTGGTGGATGCGAAAATGGGGAGGAGAGAACGCTTACCGGGTGATTTGGGAACCAATGCTTAAGGGGAAGTTCCATGAGCATTACGAGCAAGTAAGTATGGCTTGGCTGTGGGCCAGGGTTAACTCACGGGGACCCTCGAGGGACAAAAGTGGGCAGGAGGTGCTGGGATACTTGCGGGGAGGATTTGAGCAGATGGTGGAAGAACTTCAAAAACGAGCCACAAAGGCCGGGGTTAAGTTTCACTTTAAGGCCGAAGTCAGCCCTCAAGATTTGGAGAAAAAGTTTGATTTGGTAATTTACAGTGGAAAACTCAGTGGAGTGGAGTACTTGGGATTTGTTAATTTAATAATTCAGACGCCGCAGCGCTTGACTAAATATTATTGGCACAACATTAATGACCCCAAGTCCCCCTTTTTGGCACTGGTGGCCCACACCAACCTGGTGGAAACTAAAGATTATGGGAATAAAAATGTGTACTACCTAGGGAACTATTTACCCCAAGACCACCGGTTGATGACCCTAAGCGAAGCAGAAGTTAAGAAAGAATTTTCCAGATACCTTAAAAAAATGTTTCCCGAATTTGAGCCAAAACTGGTGGAGAAAGAGTTTATGTTTAGATTCCCACTGGCGCAACATGTGGTAAAAGTAGGATTTGAACCACCCAAAATGTGGGTAGGACCAAAGACGGTTCAGTTGAGTTTTGGACAAACTTATCCACAGGATCGGGGCATGAGTATAGCCATTAGGCAGGCCAATAAGTTGATGGAGGAGTTGGAAAAGAAATAAGCTAGTAAGCCGCTAAATTCAGTTGTCTGACACCGTTTTCAAAGGAGCGGACTTCACATTTGACAGAGCGGGCTTTTTGGGTTGACAAAGTTAGGTTGGGATGAAAAGTACGATCTCCCCTAAGCATGGCACCACGGTTATATTCGGTAACACTTGTAGGAATAATATTAATAGTTGAAAGATCCAATACATCAGCCAAATGGCAACGCATTGAATATGGGGTTTGAGGAGGACCAACAATATGGAACTTCCCAACCAGATCTCTATTTTCTAACAGTGCCACCAAACCTGAGGTAAAATCGGGAAGAAAAGTTGGGCAGACATATTGATCACTAAAAGCGGATATCCGATTTCCCTTTTTTAGCTGAGTAATAATTTTGGCAACTGAGTCTGGCCTGGTAGGATGAAGGGCAGGGCCATAGGGAAAAGCCAAGGTGGCCACTACGGCCCCGAACTCTAAAGCACCGACTTCACCGGCGGCTTTTGAGGCTCCATAGGGTTCGATGGGGTCAAGTGGATCAGTTTCGAGATAGGGGGTGGATTGGGTCCCAGGATAAACATAGTCAGTTGAGACATGGATTAATCTTGTGTCTAAATCCTGACAAACTTGAGCCACATTGAGGGCACCTTGGGCGTTTACCTGCCAGCAGTATTCCTGGTAAGCAGTATCGCTAAAAGCTTTAGCGGTGTCGGTGGCGGCGGCTAGATTGACAATACCTAAACAATTACGGTAAGGAAGCAGGGCTTGCTGTAGACTTGACCGGTCACGAATATCAACACGCGGATACGACAAATCGATAATTTCATAAGCTCCACCATGGGATGATTTGAAATTATGACCGACAAGACCGTCCCCACCAATTAAAACAATTTCTTTTACCATTGGAGGTTACGTAACTGAGGCAGAGCGGCTTCGAGAGTGGGCCAAGCTTTATCCTGAGGGGAAAGCTCAGGTTGACTTATCGGCCAGGGAACGCCTATTCTGGGATCGTTATACATGACTCCTCGACTACTAGCTCCGTCATAAATACTATCGACTTGATATGAAAAAATAGCCGGTAGCTCACCCATTACCTGAAAACCATGCAAACAACCGCGAGGCATAAATACTTGAAAACGGTTTTCTTCTGACAATTCAAAGGTTTCAAAAATAATTGGATCGGAATCTGTGCGTACGTCAACAACTACATCAAAAACCTGACCCATAGAAACTCCAACCAGCTTAGCTTGAGCATAAGGGGGTAATTGTATATGAAGAGCTCTGGTAACACCAGGTTTAGACACAGATTGGTTAGACTGACAAAAATGGGCAGTGATGCCGACACTTTTAAACAATTCAGCGTTATAAGTTTCCAAGAACAAACCCCGGTCGTCCCGATAAACATTAGGCTTATAAAGCACCACGTCTTCAATCTTTTCAGAAAACCGAAAAACACCACCTCGGGTTACTACTTCTCTTGCCATATTGAGGATATGATATCACAATTCTACATCTTATGGGCTGTTGGTTATCTGGAAGTTAATCACGAATGAGCATTGCGGTTCGGCAGGCTAATAAATTAATGGAGGAGTTGGAAAGAGAATAAATTGAAGGTGGGGGAGATTCTTCGTCCGAAAGCTTTCGGGATTCCGTCTGAGGCGGACGAGGCAGGATGACAAGACAGAGATTGCCGCGGCCTTCGGCCTCGCAATGACGATTTCGGAGTACCGTCTGAGGCGGACGAGGCAGGATGATATGGAATTGAGATCCTTCGCTTCGCTCAGGATGACAAAGGGACGCGATGACGATAACTTAGAGGGCGGGGGTGGCGGTGACCGGAGTGGTGACCGTAACCACGGCGGTGGGAGCGACGGAAGTTGTAGCGGTTGTGGGAATGGCAGTAGTGCTGAGCTGAGAACCGATAGTTAGAACTACGTCATAGGTAGAAGTAGTGGGTAAATCAGCGGCAACTGTAGCAGCGGCAAAATCGGGAAGGCGGGACATAAAGTAAGCACTGTTGGCAGCACCGTCCGGTTTGGTACGGATAGTGTTTTGAGTGGCAGTTTCCGGAGCATTACCGGTATTGACACTGGTAAAACCCAAGGTGGTTACCTGATTTTTAAGAAGTGCGGCTTGGCCGTTTATTTCAGTACCGTTTAATACCTGAATTTTGAGAGTTTTACTGATTTCGGCAATAGTAGGAGTAGGAGTAGCAGTTGGAATGACTTCGGTGGGCGCTGGGGTGAGAACTAAACTATCGTCAACAGATGGCCCGGAGAGAGCTTTGTTACGATTAAGAACATAGCCAATAACCAGTGAGGCAATAACTGCCGTGACAACGAAAACGGCGATGATGGGAAGGATTGATTTTTTTGGTTCCATATTGGATTGAATTTGATTAGATGAACTTGGAGGTAAATTTGATGAACTTATTATATCAGACAAACTTGTGGCAATTACGGGAAGCGGTAAATTGGACGATAAATTAAACTGACGGGCAATTTGAGTTTCGTCATAGACTGAGTACTCGGCCCGGGTAGGCAAATGATTATCTTTGAAGCCTTCAGGTATGTATATTTTTTTGATGGGGGAGGAGAAATAAAGCTTGGAGTAATTGAGGGTTTTTTGAATTTCAAAGTTTTGGTTTTTGACTGAGGCTGACAGATAAACACGATTGTTTTGGGCAATGAAAAGGGTGTTATCGTTTGGAGCAGTGGGATAAATGGCCAAGAAGCTTTCAGGATAAAAACGACTAAAGACACGGGCCAAAAGTTCGGAAGTTGAGGCCAGTGAGTACTGAGATAAACCTAATTCAGATAAATTTTGATGAAGCTGATCAAGCTTGGGCTTGTTTTTAATGGTAGTTAAAATTAAAGTTTTATCATCAAAAGTTTCAAATTGAGAGGAAATGGCATCGGACTCGATGGGGAAATCAACATAATCTTTGGCAATACTAATAAGCTCACCAGTGTCGATGGCATCGATTTTGGAATCGTAGACAAAAGTCCGGCGGACCATGTATTCGTCGGAAACTATGACCCAAGCGTCTTTAGCTTTGGACTGAGCAATAAAAGTTTTGAGAGTGGAAAGATCGGAAGGTTGAATTTCGGCCCAAAGATTAAAGTCGAAAGAAAAATGATTGTCGGTAGGGCGGAAAAAGTAAATTTCCAGATGATTAGCTTTAGGCCAAAGAATTAGTTGAGGTCGAGAGAATATTCCCATTACTTATTCTAGTATTAATCGGGGCAAATTACCAACGGAGATGAGCAAAGGCTTTGTTGGCTTCAGCCATGCGCTCGATTTCGTTTTTCTTGGAAACACTACTGCCTTCGTTTTTGAGGGCAGCGGAAAGCTCGGCAGCTAACTTGAGAGCAAAAGAATGGTATTGCTTGTTGGGGAGTTTGCGGGAGTAAGTTATTAACCAACGGATGGCTAAAGAATCCTGACGATGACCACGGACAGCGGTAGGAACCTGATAGACGGCTCCACCAATGCGGCGGGGGCGAACTTCGACTCGAGGACGAATGTTACCAACAGCTTGCTCGAGAAGCTCAGCCACATCTTCAACTTTGTGCTCTTTTTTTAAGAGTTCCAAAGCGGCATAGACTTGCTTTTGAGCCACGACTTTTTTACCATCTTTTAGGGAGCGGTTGATGATTCTTTGAACTAGAAGGCTTTGGTATACGGGATCTGGTTCAATTCGAAGTTTGGTTGGTTTGTTTTTTCTACTCATAATTAGCTATTGGCAGCGGGCTTTTTGGCACCGTATTTGCTGCGCGATTGTAAACGACCGGCGACAGCACCGGCATCGAATTTACCCCGCATAACGTGATAACGGACACCCGGCAGATCCCGAACGCGGCCACCGCGGATGGCTACAAGACCGTGCTCGGCAATATTGTGCCCAATACCGGGAATGTAGGCGGTAACTGAAGTACGGTTGCTTAGGCGGACTTTGGCGACTTTGCGCAGTGCCGAATGGGGCTTTTTGGGGGTCATGGTTTTAACCACGGTAACAACACCTTTTTTGAAAGGGTTGAACGAGCTGATTAATTTGTTACTTAAGGAATTAAAATTGTTACGCAGAGCACCGGTTTTGAGCTTAGCTACCCGGGGTCGGCGAGCCGATTTAATTAATTGGTTGAAAGTTGGCATAATTTAAAGTTTGACAGTTTTGACTGGAATCAAACGTCCGATAATAACATTTTCCTTAAGACCGATCAAGTTATCGACTTCAGCCAGCAGGGAAGCTTCAGTAAGAATACTAGTTGTTTGCTGGAAAGATGCGGCTGACAACCAGGAAGCGGTAGAGAGAGCTGATTGGATTAATCCAAGCAAAATTCGCTTGCCTTCGGCTGGTTTACCACCTTTTTCTTTAACTTTGGCGTTTTCCTGATTGTAGACGGCCCTGGTTAGGATTTGGCCATAAAGGAAGGTAGTGTCACCGGGATCTTCGACTTTAAGCTTGTCGCTCATTTCTTTGACAATGACTTCGAAATGCTTGTCGTGAATGCCAATACCCTGGGATTCGTAGACGGCTTGAATGCTATTGATTAAGTAGCGCTGAGCCGCTTCGATACCCTTAATTTCCATGACTTCTCTAACATCGAGTGAACCCGAACAGAGTTGAGTGCCAGCGGCGATTAAATCACCATCGGAAATTAAGAGAGTAACGTTACTGGGGAGCAGATAGGTAATGGTTTTGGCTTGATTTTTGTCGTCTTTACCAACAAGTTTAAGCTCGAAACCGTCAATAGTTTCTTTGACTTTGACCTTACCGCTGATTTCAGCCAAGGGAGAGGGAAGTTTGGGCATGCGGACTTCAAACAATTCCTGGACCCGAGGCAGACCCTGGGTTACGTCAACACCGACAACTCCTCCGGTATGCTTGGTACGGAGAGTTAACTGGGTACCAGGCTCACCAATGGATTGGGCGGCAATGACACCGACGGGGACACCGACCTGAACTAATTTACGGTCGGAAAGATCCCAACCATAACATTTTTGACACATCCCCTGCTGAGCGTCGCAGGTAAGCGGTGAGAAGATGTCTACTTGAGTTAGAGGGCTATTGTCAATTAGAGAAACAATTTTGTTGTCGATTAACTGACCTTTGGTGGCAATGACTTCTTTAGTATCGGGATTGATACAGTCATTGGCCAGAAAGCGGCCTAGAATTCGGCGGGCAAAGTAGCGCTCGCGGCCACGGTCGTTGCGACTAATGGTTATGAACCCATTAGTACCACAATCGGCTTCGCGGATGATGGCGGTGTGAGCTGAGTCAACCAAACGGCGGGTTAAGTAACCGGCGTCGGCGGTGCGCAGAGCGGTATCGGCCAAACCTTTGCGAGTACCACGGGCTCCAGTAACATATTCAAAAGATGACAAACCTTCGCGGAAGTTGGACTTGGTGGGGAGCGGAACGATTTTACCTGTAGGATCGACCATAAGTCCGCGCATACCGGAAAGCTGTTTGATTTGGTCTTTGGAGGCACGTTTAATACCAGCCGCCGAAACTACCCGAATTGGAGAATCAACATCCAAAGTTGCCCAAGTTTTCTCGGCGATTTCTTCGGTGTAATCCATCCAAATGCTTTGACTAAGACGCTTTTTCTCGGTGAGGCTGATTAAACCCATTTTGTAGTTGTCTTCGACTTCGGCGACTTTTTTATTAGCGTCGTTGATTAGGCCGGCTTTTTCGGGTAGGTATCCACAGTCAGCCATGGAAAGGGAGAGACCGGATAGAGTGAAACCGTAGAAACCGATTTTCTTTAAGGCGTCGATGAGGTGGGCGGTGCGAATGCGACCCAGAGTTTCGAGGGTGCGGACAACCAGGTCACTTATGGACTTGGAACCAGCCATGGGCTCGTTGATGTAACCAAACTCTTTGGGGATAACGCGGTTAAAAAGAATGCGCCCGAAAGTGGTTTTGACTAACTTACCATCGAGTCGGGTAACAATGAGCTGACGTAATTCAATTTTTTTGGTTTGGAAAGCCAATTCGACTTCGGCAGTATCACCTAAGATTGACAAACCTTCCAGGCTTTCCGAGGCTTCAAGAGGCAGGTCCTCTTGGCGCACGGAAGTAATGTAGTAGCAACCTACAGCCATTTCCTGGGACGGAACCGAGATGGGGCTACCGTCTGAGGGCTTGAGTAAGTTATGAGAAGGTAACATAAGACGCTTGGCTTCGATTTGGGAAGCTACCGAAAGTGGCAGATGGACACCCATTTGGTCTCCGTCAAAGTCGGCGTTAAAGCCTTTACAAACACAGGGGTGAAGACGAATAGCAAACCCATCGATTAAGATTGGTCGGAAAGCCTGGATCGAGAGTTTGTGGAGCGTCGGGGCACGGTTTAGCAGGACGTAGCTTTTCTTGGTGACCTTTTCGAGCGCGTCATAAACTTCGTTGATGCGATGGTCAATTAAGTTTTTAGCGCTTTTGATGTTGGGAGCTAGTCCGGAGATCATGAGCTCGCGCAAAACAAAAGGACGATAAATTTCGAGGGCTATTTCTTTAGGCAAGCCCACTTGGTTTAACGTGAGTTCGGGACCGACTACAATCACCGAGCGACCCGAGTAATCGACACGTTTACCTAGAAGGTTGCGGCGGAATCGGCCTTTTTTACCGCGGAGCAAATCAGAGAGGGAGCGAGGTGTACGTTTGCTAGTTTTCCGCTTATTTTTTGATGTTTTTTGAGAATCAATTAAAGCATCCAATGATTCCTGGAGCATTCTTTTTTCGTTTCTCAAAATAATTTCCGGAGCACCTAGGCGTAAAAGTTTTTTAAGACGATTATTACGGTTAATTAAACGCCGGTATAAATCATTTAAATCCGATGTTGCAAATCTACCACCAGTTAACTGAACCATTGGCCTTAGGTCCGGTGGCACAATTGGTACATAGAACATTACCATCCAGCTGGGGAGAATACCGTTTTCTAACATTCCTGTTAGTATTCGGATTTTGTACATTATTTTCTTTTTCTTTAGACGAGAATTGGTTTTGGCTAATTCTTTTTTAAGGTTTTTTAGAGTTGACTCAAGATCAATTTGATTTAAAACTTCCAAGATTGCTTCAGCACCCATTTTAGACTCATAGAAAATATCAGCCTTAAACTGAGAAAAATAGAAGTTTTCTTCATCACTTATTACGCTTAAAACTTTCATGTCTCGAATTTTTTCGTCAAGATACTGAGAAAGGCTATCGAGACGGGATTTTTCCGTAAGAGCTTTATTTTCAAGTTTTTGAATATCCTGTTTTAGTTGGACTTCTCTTTCTTTTAGGGCAATTCTATATTGATCTTTGTTTTTGATTTTCTTTTCAAAATCTACTTTAGCTTGATCAAAGTCTGCATTTTTTTGATTAATTGCGGTTTTGGTATCAGCGTCTATGGTAGCCCGACGTGCCTCCATATTGGAATTCAGATTAGTGATCGCTTCTTGGCGACGGGCGTCGTCAACTGTGGTAACTAAATATTTTGTGAAGTAAACAACTGATTCGAGTTCTTTTTGAGAAATGTCAAGAATTACGCTAATTGGAGAAGGTGTGTTTCGTAAATACCATAAATGGGTTACGGGAGCAGCTAAAGTTATATGCCCCATTCTCTCGCGTCTTACTTTCGAAGTAGTCACTTCGACACCACAACGGTCACAAACAACTCCTTTGAACCTAATTTTTTTATACTTTCCACAATAACATTCATAATCCCGACTTGGTCCAAATATTTTTTCACAAAAAAGACCGTCTTTTTCTGGGCGCCAGCTGCGGTAATTTATTGTTTCCGGTTTGGTCACTTCTCCATGAGACCAAGAAAGAATCTCTTCAGGAGAAGCTAATTTAATTTTTAGACCAATAAAATCGTTTAAGTTTTTAAATTTGTACATATATTTATTTCGCTTGTTTAATTTCTGAGTCTGTAGGCTCAGCGATATCCTCTTCTTCGGAGCCTTCAGAGTCATTAGAATTTTTTAAGGCAGAGTCATCTGTCGAATCATCAGCCATTACAGAAGACGTACTAATGTTAACACTGGATGGAAGTACTCCATCATCTGGGACAGCGTTATTAGAAGTTAAAGAATTTAAATCTGCTTCACCGTTAATGGTTAATGGCGAAATGTCTATTGCTAGACCAGCTAATTCTTTTGTTAAAACTTTAAATGACTCCGGAACCGCAGGTTCAGGAATTGGTATTCCTTTAATTATTGATTGGAACGCCATAGTACGACCTTCAATATCATCTGATTTTAATGTGAGCATTTCTTGTAAAGTGTGAGCAGCTCGATGAGCCTCAAGTGCCCATACCTCCATTTCGCCTAGTCTTTGGCCTCCCATTCTAGCCTTGCCACCTAGTGGTTGCTGAGTAACCAAAGAGTATGGACCCGTAGAACGTGCATGAACCTTATCATCTACCATGTGTACCAGTTTTAAAATATATCCAATGCCTACAGTGGTGGGTTGATCATATGACTCTCCTGTTCTACCATCATATAGTAAATGCTTTCCACCAGTTGGCAAACCTGCCAGTTCAAGCTCTTTTTCTATCTGGGATTCGGGGTATTTTTGAAACACAGGGACTGAATATTTTTTATTTAAAGTGAACCCGGCATAACCAAGCATTGTCTCCAAAATTTGACCCAGATTCATACGAGCAATTACAGAAAGTGGTGATATGACTAAATCAATTGGGGTACCATCTGATAAACGTGGCATATCGTATTCAGGCATAACGCGACAAATAACCCCTTTGTTCCCATGACGCCCTGCTATCTTATCACCTTCCTGAATACGTCGGATTTGAGCAACATATACTTTTACAATACGGTTAACACCCGGATCAAGTTCATCACCTTGATCTCTAGAAAGTGATTCGACTTTTATTACAACTCCACCCTCTCCGTTGGGGACACGAAGTGAGGTGTCTTTAACCTCACGAGCCTTTTCACCAAAAATAGCGCGAAGGAGCCTTTCTTCTGCAGATAATTCTTTCTCTCCACGGGGCTCAACTTTTCCCACCAAAATGTCATTCGGTCCGACCGTCGCACCTATCATGACAATACCATCTGGAGTAAGCTTAGCTAATTCAGCTTCAGCAACACCTGGTATGTCTTTGGTCAACTCCTCACTTCCTAACTTGGTCTCCACAACATCGGCTTTATATTCATAAATTTGAACATTAGTTAAAACGTCATGCTTAACCAGACGGTCGGAGATTAAAAACGAATCCTCGTAAGACAACCCATCGATTGAAGCATATGCCACCAAAATATTTTTACCTAAAGCTAACTCACCACCATCAGTTGACGGTCCATCTGCCAATAAGTCACCTTCTTTGACTTGATTCCCCTGAACTACCATAGCCTTTTGGTTGTAGCAAGTGCCATACGGTGAGGTACGATCAAATTTCACCAAATTATAAATAATTTCTTTCTTCTCGTTTCCTTCTACTATTATTGATTTATCTAACTTCAATATTATTTTCTGGGCATCAACGTAAGTAATTGTTCCGGAAGCAGGGGCCAATATTGCCCTTTCCATAGCTCGAGCCACCTCACTTTCCATCCCCGTACCAACAACCGGCGCTTGAGGATTAATCAAAGGCACCGCCTGTGTTTGCATGTGGCTGCCCATTAAGGCGCGTGTAGCATCATCGTGATCGACAAACGGAATTAACGCGGCTGAAGCACCAACAATCTGGTTAGGAACTAAATCAATATAACGAACGCCTGAAACTGGTCCTTCTATAAATTCTCCTTGGTAACGAATTGGTACCCATGTTTGCTTGATCTGCCAGTTTTCATCCGTATCAATGTTCAAGTGTGTAATTTGAGCATCATATTCATCGTCAGCATCTAGATATACAAAATCTTTAGATACAAAAAAATCTTTGCCATTTTTTACAATAGGTCTAAAAGGTGCCAGTAGAAAACCATATTTATCAATTTTTGCGTATAGTGCCAAATAGGTAACTAAACCAATGTTTGGTCCCTCTGGTGAACGAACAGTACAAATACGTCCATATTGTGAGCTATGTACGTCACGGATTGAAAATGCGGCTCTTTCTCTAGTTAGACCGCCAACACCAACGACGGTAACACGTCGCAATAAATCTAGTTCTGATAAAGGATTAGTTTGATCTAAGATGGCTGAAAGTTGATTACTTCTAAAAAAGGTGTTAAGTGAAGATATTATAGGTTGTGGGTTAATCATCTGGGAAGGAGTTGGCTTTTCCTTAGTGGAAATCAAGCTCATTCGTTCTTTTATCATCCTTTCAAATCGGATAAGTGCGGGTCGAATTGCGATTTGAGAGACTATTTCGCCACATCGACGAAGACGTCGATTGGCTAATGAATCTATGTCATCAACACGCTTAACTTCACCTTTTTGTAGCTTTATTAAATACTTGATTGTATTAACAAGATCATCTGGGTTTAAAACCCAATTAGAAGGATTAGTGTCATCTGAGGATTGAGAAAACTTTTTATTAAACTTATATCGCCCAACATTACCAAGCTCATAAGTTTTCAAATCGAAAAATCTTTCTTGTAAGAAGTTTTGTGCATTTTCGATAACCGCTGGCTCTCCAGGACGAAGACGTCGATAAAATTCAAGAACTGCTTCTTCGTTTGATTTTGTCGGGTCAGCGTTTATTGTTCCGTTGATAAAATCAGAAAATTCGCCTACTAATTGCTTATCAGTATAATGACCAATAGCCCTAAGAAGAATTGTAGCTGGAAATTTCTTTTTTCGATCGATGCGTGCAAATACAACATCCTTTTTACCAACAAAAAACTCGAGCCATGAACCACGATTAGGACGAATTTCGGCATTATATAGATTTTTTCCGGTGCTTGGGTCAATTTCTGTGGTGAAATATACACCAGGTGAACGAACTAACTGATTTATTACTCCACGCTCAATTCCGTTGATTATGAAAGTTCCCTGTTCAGTCATGGTCGGAAGACTTAAGAAAAATACTTCTTCTTGCTTGGTTGTTCCAGTTCTTTTGTTCAATAAAGTAGCTAAAACTCGGACTGGTATCACATAGTTAAGTCCTTTCCGTTTAGCAACTTCCGGAGATACAGGAGGTTTATCAAAAGTGACTTGGCCCAAAGTCAATTCCCAATTGTTCCCGGTATAATCGGAAATAGGTGAGATGGACAGTAAAGTTTGGGCAAATTCTTTCTCTAAAAACTGTTTCCATGATTCTTGTTGGACTTCAATTAAATTAAGTTTAGGGATTTGGGGATATTTTCGTCCCCAATCGGTTCGGTGGGATGATTTAGGCATCAATTATTTTTAAAATTAAGCAAAGAAAGCCCCCAAAGGGGCGAACGCTGGGGGGTATTATAGATTGGATTAAGAAGCAGGTCAACAGGATAAATTACCAACTAAAGCTAGAAGTTATTTGATTATAAACTTCAGTATTTAATTCACTATCCATTTCAATAAAATTAAGATGGATTGTTTTTGCCCCTCTGGGAATAAAAAGATGATGATCAATCATTCCAGTTATGAAACTTTCAGCTTCAACTTGCCCACTAATTTCCGTTGATTTTACTTGATTAATAATCGGTTTTGTTTCAGAATAAGCACTATAACTATAATCAGTTTTTAATTGTTTTATTATTACCGGAATCTGACTGGTTTCTATGATTGATACAGTAAGAGGAACAAAAGTAGGTTCGGTGTTTTCTGGGACCGGACGGACTTCACCATCATTTATATCAGCTTCTAATTCGAAATAAAACATATCAGGTTTATCTTGATATGTGTAATAAGACCATTCTGAAGGGTAACTTATTTGAAATTTTGGAGAAGTATGACTGTAGGTTTTCTGTACTACCGACACTTCCTCCTGACATATTTCTTCGCTACAGTTAATGGAGGTATCTGATTCACATTTACAGGTATTACACCCATCAGAGGCAGGGAAAGTTTCACCAATTTTGTATTGCTGATCATTTAGAAAACATGTGCCCAACAGCACTTCGGTCGTTGGCACTACTGAGGTTGGAACTGGAGATTTAGGATTTTGATTGAATGATAAGTTAAACTGAGTATCCCCTTTAAAAACCTTGTAACCTAAGAAACCAAAGACGCTGAGAAATATGAAGAGTGAAATAATAAATGTTAGCTTAAAAATATTAAAGGGAGCAGCTAACGGGACAGAGTAACTTGTTCCCAAAGAAGGTAATGAGGTAGGTTCAGAAGTCTGAGAAGGTAAAGAAAGAGATGTCTTTTGGCTCTCATGAGTAGAAATATTTTGGTCTTCTAATTCCACCGGAGGTGAGTTGGGTGTCTCTTTGAGATCATAAGACTTAACCTCTTTTAAGGGTTCGATTATGTCTGGAACTGGCTCATCAATTTCTTTATTAGACACATCTAACAAAGGCAATGTTGGAGGCGTGTCAGGTAGGGGTGAAGTTTCCGGAGTTGGTGGATTGTTTATATTTTGAGAATATTGATCGAGCAATTGTTGATATTGGAGATCGTCGGACATAAAAGAATATGTCATTTATTGAAAGGATTGTCAATTTCAACTATTATGAAACCATGAAAAACAATTATAGATTTTGGTGGTTGATTTTAATGGCAATTGCAATTGATCTAGCTAGTCCTCGGCCAATCTGGGCTGGAGGCTTTAACTTAAAACAAATTGGCGAGGTCAGTACCGACGGTAAACAGATCAATCATTGGTGGTATTCGGGGAATGTACCGATATTTCGAGGGGAAGCTCAGCCTAATTCCGAAGTAGCCATAAACATTGATGGTAATAGTCAAATAATTAGTGCTGATTCATCGGGAAACTTTGATTATCAGGTTCCTACCGCTCTGAGTGAAGGAGATCACCAGGTTGAGCTAAGCAGTGGTGGCTCCACCATATCATTTACCTTAACGATTGGATCTGAAAATGTAAACTGGGAAGCAGTAGACAAAGGAAGTGGAGATGCCCTGCCAGCAGCCGGGTGGCCCTTACCTACATTTATGCTTTTAATATCGGGGCTCGGGCTTCCGATTTTGGGACGTAAAATCTGGCGTTAGGCTTTGGTAAAATCACAGGTGATTAAAAATAAGTTAATTTATATCAAAACTTTTGGTTGTCTTCAAAATCAAGCTGATAGTGAAAGAATTAGTTATTACTATTGGAAGCAGGGATATTTTGTAAGTAACAGTTGGGAGGAAGCGGACAGGGTAGTAATAAATACATGTATGATCCGGGAATCGGCAGAAAACCGAGCCTATGGGTTAATTAATAAAATTGATCAGTTTAATGCGAATCACAACAACAAAATAGAGATAATCGTTACGGGATGCTTAGTTGGGGCTTTAATTAGACAAAATAATCAAGGCGAATGGAGTTCAAAATTTCCACAAGTTTCAAAGTGGTTACCAATTTCAACATATGATTATGGTGAAAATGAGCCATTAAGAGAAAATAGCAAAACAGCAATAATACCAATAAGTAATGGATGCAATAACTACTGTTCATATTGTATTGTTCCCTTTACCCGAGGAAAAGAAGTGTCAAGACCTTTTGAAGAAATAATTAACGAAGCCCAAATGGCTGTGAAAAACGGATTTGAAGAATTAAGTTTGGTGGGTCAAAATGTTAATTCTTATGGAGCAGACATGTTGGGGGCTGACAATTGGGTAAATATGGGGAAAAAAAGGTTTAAAAGCCTTTTTCCCAAACTACTCGAGACAGTGGCTACTATGGGGTTTAAAAAAATAAGTTTTGTAAGTAGTAACCCTTGGGATTTTTCAGACGAATTGATAGACGTAGTATCAAAATACTCAACAATTGACCGTTTAATTCATCTTCCTCTCCAATCCGGTGATGACAATGTTTTAATAAAAATGAACAGAGGGTACAATGCTGACGAGTATTTAGAATTGGTAAGTAAAATTAAAAAGAAAGTAAAAGGCGTAAAAATTAGCACAGACATCATTGTCGGATTTCCAGGAGAAGATGAGACTGCGTTTACAAATACAATCAAGGTTTGTCGGAAAGCAAAATTCGTGAAAGCTTATATTAATAAATATTCACCCCGCAAGGGCACAATGTCCGCACTCAACTTTGGGGACAATGTGCCACCTAAAGAAAAAAAACGAAGATGGATGATTTTGGAAGAACTAATTAATAAGGTTAAACAATGACACTTTATCTAAGATAGGTGTTTATGTTTTGGTTGTGTTCATTTAAGGTCTTTGCAAAGTGAAGATTACCTGTATTGTCGGAAATGTAGAAAAGATAATCTGATACGGTTGGATGAAGAGCAGCGTTGATAGAGTTAAGGCCAGGATTACAGATTGGAGCGGGGGGTAAACCATTGTTTTGATAAGTATTAAAGGGAGATTCGATTTGAAGCTGAGCCTTAGTAACTGGGCGCCAATAGTTACCATCTTTGGGAGGGTAGAGCGAATCACGGGCAAATTGAACAGTAGCATCAATTTGTAGAGGCATATTTATTTCTAAACGATTTTGAATAATGCCGGCTACTATTTTTTTGTCTTGGAGTGTTTTAGCTTCGCGTTCTAATAATGAGGCTAAAATTATCGATTTCTCAGTAGACAAACTAGTAGTTAAGTTTTCAGAAACTGATTTTAAATTCTTTTCAAACTCGGATGATATTATTTGCCATAACTGATGGGAATCATAACTTCTCGGTACCAAGTAGGTTTCAGGAAACAAAAACCCAATTTTACCTAAGTAATCTTGGCGAAATTCTTGAGAAAGGTCAGTGATTTCTTCGACTCGAGTACCCGGCGTAATTGTTAACTGATAATCATCTCTCCCCCCCTGGCTTAGAACACTTAGAATACTAGGTATATTTGACCCTTGGGGAATATGAAACTGACCTGCCCTAATTTGATTCTGCGTTCTTGTTGTTAGAGCATAAATCCAAAAAAGACGCGGATGAGAAGTGGCATTGGAATTTGAGAGCAATTGGCTTATGGAAATTAGAGATTGACCCTTGTTAATTACCAGGTCAATATCAGATGGTGTTTTTCTACCAAAAATTAAATACCACCCGAAAATCAAAATTAGTAAGCTAAAAAACAAAATCAATTTCACTAACCGCTTCATAAGCTCAGATTTCGGTAAAAAGAGCGCGCCGATAAGTATCCTTTTTTCCATCGTAAATGAAAATTCGACCACAACGACAAGTTACTGTAATTTGGGAGTTTACTTCCTTTTTTGTACCACGAACTAAATTATCACCACAACCGACACAACGCCCTTGAGACAGTAGCCATACCTGGATTGGAGAAATAAGATTTTTAAACATGATTTTCTAACAAATAACACGCTCTAAAATTAGAGCTGCTGATACGGAGTCAACTAGCCGCCGGTGACTTTTTTTTGAATGGCCATTAGCTTTTAACATTGCTTGTGCCTCAATGGTAGTAGCGGTCTCATCAACTGTTTCAACGGATAATTTTATCATGTCAGACAACTTAGAGACAAAGTCTAATTGAAGCCGTCGGAGAGGACCTGTAGACAAACCAACATACACTTTCCCAATTTTGTATTGTTGAATAATCTCAGAAATTTTTAAGAACAATAACGGTCCAGAATTGAGGTATGGTAGTGGAGAAATTAAGCCATTTTGACTAACCGCTAACCCGATACGTTTAGTGCCAAAATCTATTCCAAGACAAATCTCAAAGGTCGACAATTCGGGTTTTAACAATTAATCGACGAAGATAGGTGCCCGGGGGGGTACAGGTAATAAGCGTCAAGTAACGGTTATCAAATCTTTGTTCGAGCACCGACAAGTCGGTAGGTTTAACTTCATAAATTTCATCAACTAAATATTTGTATTTAACTGAATCATAATCGATGAAAATTTCATCACCTAGCTTGAGCTTATATAATGTTGAAAAAATGGTTAAATATGACTTGGGGTTAAAGAACTGCGGTAAAACTGAGTGACCAAAAATCACAGGATTACCCAGTTGACCAGGCAAAGCTGTTTGTGGGTATTGAATTAAACTTTTTTTTAAGTCCATACTGCCGTACTTCACTTGCGCATTGTCGATTTTTAGCTTAGGGATTGATAAATAATAAGTTTCTGAGCCAACAATTGCGGGCTCATTATTACTAGGAGTAGTTTGACCTACAAACCAATTATCGAGTTGTGTAAAATCAGCTTGATTTGATTGCCCCAAAATATTACCCGAACGGTTATAGAAAACTGCTGAAAGCGGACTGACTACAGGTTCTAAACTACGTCCATAATTAATCTGAAAACTTAACATTGGCCAAAAAGCAGACAATAGCAGAAAAATTCCCGCAGCGAAAAACAGGGAAGCTAAAGGCCGGCGATAAGTAGAAATATTTGTTCCTGCCATTATCTTTTTTCCATATGGTGGAGGAACGTAAATCGGTTGATTTTTTATATAACCGTAGCTCATTTTACTTTAAAATGAAGATGAATTTGACCTGGGAAAACAGGCGTTAAAGGAATGATATTAATATAACCCAACCGGCTGTTAATTTCCCAGTCATAAAACCTAGGAACTTCTTTGCGCAAAATCTGAGGTAGTGATTTAGGCGATAGTAAGGTTAATTTAGAGGTGAGGTTTTGGGCAGAAATTTGAGGCTCAAGCCATCCATTAACCCGCAAGGTACCAGCATAGGCCAACGCTTTGGGTGGAGTAACAAAACTGATTATAAAATTTTGAGGTAAGTATTTATGCTTTGACTTCAAGGCAAAAGAGCTTACCACAGAATCAACCAAATTTTGTTTTTGCTCGGCGGATAATTGGTGGAAACTGATAGATAGTTTGGCTGAAGCTAACAATTCATTTGCCTCTTCGCCTATTTCACGAGTTAAGTCAATTTTTTTTGAATTAACAAAAGCAGAGTTGTTAATTAAAAGAGGATCTGATTGGGTAGCAATCAAGACATTAACTTGTTGGTTTATTTTATTGTCTAACTCAGCTAACAAGCGACTTTTATCAGTAGGTGAAACTACATTAATGTTTTGTTTAGTGCCGCCACTAATGTCGGTTGTAGAATGGGCGATTAAATCACCATAATCTTTTATTTTATAATCTTGAGACCCGGTCAGATTAAATTCAGGACCAAAATTAGCTGCTCCAATGAGCACTTTAGTTTGACCCATTTCAATTATTCCCTTTTCCAAATTAGCTGCTGCTGAGGGAACCTGTATGGGATTTAGCAGTTCATATTGGTTGCCTGAAGTTGATTGTAATACTAAAGCCTTTGGTAAATTTATTACTTTATCTGATTTATTAAAAATAGTAATTTCACCTTTTGCCTTTTGACCAGTTACTTTTTGGCCGGTTGTAGCTACTGATAACGAAACCTGAATGTCCTTATTAATTAAGATAGAGTTTACAGAAAGCTGAGATCCAGTTGCTGACTGGTTTACTGCTACCGCGACTGGCTTATCAAATTGTTGGGGGGTAATAAAAACTGTTAAATTTACCGAAGGAATCAGGGCAAATAATCCACAACTGGCTACAACGACGATTAGTGGCAACCACAACAAACGGGAAGAAACAAGAGTGGGAGGAAAACTTAATTTGGGTAATTTAAAATGAAACTTAGATATACGCTGATTAGTCAGTATGGTTTGAACTGGCAAATCTGGTTGTATATTTAACTCGGGTTCATCTAATAATAAAGGAGGTTGAGGAGGAGAAATGTTTTGCGCTTCCTCAAAAGCACTAAAACCTAACTCAATGGGATCTACTTCAGACAATGATGAAGGAATCTGAACAGGAGGAGGGGGAAGAGTAGACACATCAAGGGTGGGAACCGAGGTGGGTTTACCTACAAGTTGGTGAAACAGCTCAAGAAGCTGCGGGTAATGCCAAAACTGGATTTCGGGTAGTTGAAGAAAAATGTCGGGATACTCCGGATTCTGCCAGCGATAATTTGATAGAATAGACTGAAAGTTAGGATCGCGTGGTCCAAAAATAATTATATGGGGAGGAAGGGCAAAATTGGACTTTAGTTCATACAAAGCCTTTTCAAGACTGGATGTTAAATTACTTGGGGAATAGTTTAACGGAGGCAAGGAATGTTGCACGGCGCCAAAAGATACAAGAGACAAACTAAAGTTAGTAGGAGTTAAAGTTACGAAAATAAAACTTGGTTGGGAATCAGGAGTATGAGCCAGCGATTCTACTACTAATTCATCTTGAGCCATGAATCCTAATGGTTTGAGTTTTAGTTCCCGACATAATGGTTCAATAGTTTTCTTCAATTGTGGCAACAAAGACCCTGTATCTACCCAATAGGGAGGAACAACGAATATGGCGTCGCTCGGTTCCTGATTTTCGGATAATTGTAAAGTAGATGCAGCAGAATCTAGGGAGAGGGATGTGGCCTGAATTAACGAGGTGGAATCAACGCCATCCCACGTTTCCTGTTTTCCGATTGCTTGATTAGGTAAATCTCCAGAAGTGTCGTAACGATATAACCCAACAGCTACAGTGGTAGGGTCAATAAAAATAAGCCAGCAATTATCAGGCGAAGTCATTATATAAGCATACCGCAGGTTAGGAGTTGATGACAGCGTAGATGCGCCTTCGACCGGCTCCAGCCGACTCTTCACGGGTTAACTTAATGTTTCCAATTTCTGAAGTATTGAGTACGTGGGGACCGGTACAAATTTCCCGTGAATAAGGATCAGTATTATTGCCCACAGTGTAAACAGAAACAACGTCTGGATATTTGGTACCAAAAAAGCCTAGCGCACCGCTATTTAAGGCCTCTTTTAAGGGTAATTCTTGACGGACAACGGGATAAGAGGACTTAATTA
>Ga0172379_10004340_pt1 | contig 21109 bp, 25 predicted proteins | sample GrowelOW334metaG_FD_119756 | JGI IMG/M metagenome (GOLD analysis project Ga0172379, IMG submission 119756) | Groundwater microbial communities from an aquifer near a municipal landfill in Southern Ontario, Canada - Groundwater well OW334 metaG | ecosystem: Environmental > Aquatic > Deep...
AATCGAGATGCTCTCAAATAAAGATGTGGTTAAAGGTCTAATTTCTGCATTGGAAGATGTTAGAAAAGGAAATTATATAACTTTGACAAATTAAGGGCTAATAATCATTTATTAATATTACAAACATTTATCCTTAAATTCATCTTTTACTTTTCTGAGTTCCTCAAATAATTTTTCATATTCTTTGGTTTGCTGATAATTATCTTTGTGATGAATCGCAGGTCCAAGAATAAATATTATTATCGCTCCATCAAGACGTATACAATATACCCTATATTTGTTCCCTATTTGTATTTCACAAAATCCTTCATGTTGATAGGACATAGGTTGGGCAATACTTGGGTTTTCAAGAAGTTTATCCACTTTTTTCTCAATAGCAACTATCGTAGAATTATCCTTTAGCTTGTAAAGACTATCTAAATAGGTTTTTGTTTTGATAATTTTAATCTTTTTATCATCCATTTTTCCCATTTAAATAATAACTATCAATTATTTAAATCTTATTTAATTAAATCACCCTTAAATTTCTTCCAAAGAAATCTTTTGCAATCTTTTGCAATTCCAATAACCTTCTCTTTTCACGTCCAATCAACGCTGCCTTGCTCATGCTTCCCGCATTTATCACAATTTCATCCTCACTCATAGTAAGGTCTTTGAATTCGATAGGTTCTGTAATTTTCTGAAAAAAGGTCTTTAAATCTGCATCTGTATCCGGCATCGGAACCACTCTAACCCTTTTTCTTATTTTATCACTTATTCTTTTAAGATTAGAAGCGTTTTCTCCAAGAGCCATTCTCAAGAATTCTTTTGGCACTCCGAAAAATATCATATTATTGTAGTTGAATATATTGCTTGTTTTTACACCAGTTATTCCTCCAAATAAATTTAGATGCATCAAGTCTTGCATGTCTATTGTTTGTGTCATCGTATATAAAACCCTTAAAATTAATTTGTTTATAAATGTATTGATTGATATTCACGACGGGAAAATGATTAATATAATTAAATACAGCAATATTAATAAATGAGTTTATTTATATCAAATAATGGAAAATTTATATAGAACTCACATTAATGAACTTGAGAAGTTTGCAAAAGATGTTAATTTATCTAGAGAACAAAAATTGACATTATGTTCTGTTACTAAAAATTTAGTTGATGATGTATTCTTGGTTTACACTTTAGCCTTAGCAAAAGATCTAAGAAGACCGCCATATATTGAGGAACAGTTAAAAAAAGCATTTGAAGAGTATAGTGAAATTTCAAAAGCATTAGGACAGATTTGGGAAGATATCTCACAAAATTCTTAATTAAATATGTAGCTCAAATCATCGTCAGAATAAAAGAGGCGATAATTATTTAATTTCAGAACACCCAAAGCGAATAAATCTTCTTAGCAAAGCTAATTACTTATTAGCTTCTTCCACAACTTCACTATCAGCTTCTTTCAATTCAGATTTCTTTTTTGTCAACGGACCAATTACCTTTACTAAAAGTCCAGGCAATCCTGTTCCAACTGGTACTGGCTGATTCAAAATTATATTTTCAACTACACTTGTAAGATGATCTTTTGAACCTTTGATTGAAGCATTAACAAATTGTTTATCTGGAGTTTCGAATGTAGCTCTTGCAAGTATTGAAGCCTTCTGTGCAATGATTCCCATTCTTGTAACACCTTTTACTTCTCCAGTATTAGTCATAGCATCTGCAACAAGCTCAAGATGTCTGTTATCAATATCAAGACCCTGTGTGCTAATAACTCTTCTAATTTCATTCATTATTGTTTTTCTTGCAACTTCAATTCCAAAAATATGAGCCATTTCATACAAATCATTTGAAATTAAATTCTTAACATCAACTTCTTTCATCTTAACAAGTTCTTTAAGATTAGTTCCAAGTGTCATAACAACATAATCGCTTTCTTTCTTAACAATCAATATTTGTTTAACGCCTTTAACTCCAGAAATTATTGTTTTCTTTAATTTCTCTTTAAGTTTGTAAATTTCTCTGAATGTGTATTCTTGTGCTGATAATGAAATTCCGTCTGAGCTTTCCTTAACTTTGAATCCAAGTTCATTTAATCTCTCAGAAATTTTACCTATTGATGTATGAGTTTTCTTTAAAGCATCCTTATCCACTTTTATTTCAATTTTCTTATCACTGAAATTCAAATCAATTTCAGAAGCAATCTCTTTAAGAGTAACTTCTTTTATTCTCTCAGCGAAAACTTTAGCATCTTTTTCATTATTGTATTCTTTATTCAAGTAAATTTCCATCTTTGGAGATGAAGGTGTTTTTCTTGCATCAAAGATTTCAATCAGTCTCGGAAGACCCATAGTAACCTGCATTTCAGAAACTCCGGCAAAGTGGAATACATTTAATGCCATCTGTGTTGAAGGTTCACCAAACGATTGAGCTGTAACTATACCAATTGCTTCACCAGGTTCTATTTTTCCTTTCAAGTGGGCTTTAGAAATATCTATTCCATCCACACCATAAATAAATTGTATTACATTATTATTACTATCTCTTACAGTGCTATCATACTCTACTCTCAAATCTTGTAGAGCATTAGCCAATCTTCTATATAAGTAACCAGATTTAGGAGTTCTCAAACCAGTATCCATAATAGAGTCTCTTCCTGAAATAGCACCGAAGAAAAATTCATCAGGTTTTAATCCCTTCATAAATGAACTTTCAATAAATCCTCTCGATCTTGGGGATAAGTCTCCCTTCTCGAAACAAGATAATGTTCTTCCAGTGTAACCCAAATCAATTCTTTTACCCCAAAGAGCCTGTTGACCCACACAAGACGCAATCTGAATTATATTAAGTATATTTCCTCCACCACCAGATTTTATCATATGACTAACTGGATTATATTCGGGGAATTCAGCCTTAACAATATCTCCGATTTTTGTTCTTACTTCATTAAGTGTTTGAAGTATTTTAATTTCTCTTGATTCTTCAGCTGATTTTCCTGGAATAATCTCAAGATTTCCTTTATTATATTCTTCAATTATTTCTTCAGTTCTCTTAGAAGCCTTCTTTATTATTTCCTTACCTTGATTAATAACATCCTCTTCAAGGTTCAAATCTTCAAGCGAAATTGTAATTCCTCTATCTGAAAGATAATTTGTTCCAAGTTTGAAAACTTTCTTTATTGTTTCGAATGTTTCTAATCTTCCTATTTTTTTATCAAGTTCTTTAATTAATTCTCCATCCTCATCACCAAACGATTTTTTATCGATATAACCCTTTACAATCTTACCATCTTTTATTGTTATAGACTTATTTGAAAAATCCATCTTTGGAAGTATTTCAGAATATAATTCACTTCCAGAAATACTTTTCTTTGTAACAATCGCATCTATTCCTGCTCTGAACAATAATTGGTTTGCATAATCTGAAGGAATTTCTGAAGTGCTTAATAAATAATTTCCAGTTATAGCATCAGAAATACAACCCATAAGATTTGTTCCATTCTTAGGAGAAATTAAATTTCTTTTAACATCAAGAAGTATTTTAGCTTCAGCTCTTGCTTCTTCAGTTTGGGGTGAGTGAATATTCATTTCATCTCCATCAAAATCTGCATTGTATGGAGCACATGCTGACGGATGTAATCTGAATGTTCTTCCTGGAAGCACTCTTACATAATGAGCCATAAGGCTTCCTCTGTGAAGACTTGGATGTCTGTTAAATAAAACAATATCTCCATCTTGTAAATGTCTTTCAACTTTATATCCAGGAACCAATTCTTTCAAAATTTCTTCTTTCAAATCCTGACTTATTTTTTTTCTCTTTCCATCTGGCCTTATAATATAACTAGCACCAGGATATTGCTCTCCCATTTCAACAAACTTTTTCAATTTTTCAAGATTCAAATCAGTAACGGTCTCAGCCACAGTAACTATTTTTGCAATTTCATAAGGAATTCCAACTTCATTTATTTCAAGATAAGGATCAGGAGAAATTACTGAACGAGCAGAATAGTTAACTCTTTTACCAGCAAGGTTCTTTCTTATACGTCCTTCTTTACCTTTAATTCTTTCAGTAATAGTCTTAAGTGGTTGTCCGCTTCTATGTCTTGCAGGAGGCACTCTTGCCACACCATTATCAAAGAAAGTTGTAACATGATACTGTAATAAATCCCAAAGATCTTCTATAATAACTTCTGGAGCTCCAGCATTAAGATTTTCCCATAATCTTTGATTAGCTCTTATAATATCTGACAATTTATGAGTCAAATCATCTTCACTTCTTTCACCAGATTCAAGAATAATACTTGGTCTAACAGTAACTGGAGGAACTAATAATAAAGTTAAAACAGCCCACTCGGGTCTGCATGTTTCAGGATTAACTCCAACTTTTCTTAATTCAGCATCTGGAATTTTTACAAGAAGCTCTCTTATTTCAGTTGGGAAAAGTCTTTTCTTTCCAAGTTGGAATGTTGTTGGCTTTTCAAGTTTAACTTTTTCATGTAAAGCGTTACAATAAGGACATTTTTTCGCATCCTTTGCTTTTTTAGCTCTCTCACTTGGAGTGTATTTAGCAATTGATTTTTCATCAAGCAATAATTTTCCACACTCGTGACAGAAGCATCTTAATCCCATTTCAACAAGTGTCATATATTTCAAATGTAAAACGGCTCTAGCCATATCTATTCTTCCTGGATGTCCTAAACATTCTTTCAATCTTCCACCACATGTTCTACATCTAACACCCGGATCAATAGCACCCAATCTTAAATCCATCAATCCACCATCAACTGGATAACCATCAATATCATATAATTCTGGAGTTACAATTTTAGCAACTGCAACTTTTTTAATCTGTTCCGGACTAAATAATGAAAACTTCAATACTCCAATCTTTTTCTTTATAGGTTTTGGTGCCATTTTATTCGTATCTATTCTTCAAGTCAAAAGAAGTGTGGATGTGTAATCCTTGCAATTCCTCCAACAATAATTTAAATGCGTATGAAACTTCAACTGGTTCAATCTCTTCACTTGCACATATCGGACAATATATTTTATTTCTTATAGTATCTTCAATTGCAATTGAACCGCACTTAGTACAAATATGCAGTACAACTTTATCTGAATCATATCTTTCTTTAAGCAACAGCGACGCACCATGAGCTACAAGAGCTTCCTGTTCCATTTCTCCTAATCTTAAAGCTCCTCCTCTTGATCTTCCTTCAACTGGTTGTCTAGTTAATAATGCAATCTTTCCTGAAGCTCTTCCATGTATTTTGTTTGCAACCATATATTTCAACTTCAAATAATAAATATTTCCAATGTAAATCTTTGCTTGTATTCTTTGTCCTGTAACTCCACTGAACATTGTTTCCTTTCCATCATATCTAAATCCAAGTTTCTTAAGTTGTTTTTCTAAATCTTCTTTCTTCTCTCCAGTAAATGCTGTAGCATCAACAAATTCTCCTCTTAAACATCCAACTTTTGAAGCTAATAATTCTGTAAGATAACCTACAGTCATTCTGCTTGGTAAACCATGAGGGTTGAAAATTATATCCGGTCTTATTCCTTTTGAAGTGAATGGTACATCTTCTTCTGGAATTATTGCACCAATAACACCCTTCTGTCCATAAGGTGTAGCAAATTTATCTCCAAGTTCTGGAATTCTCTGATCTCTTGTTTTAACTTGAACAATTTTATTTCCTTCATCATCTTCAGTTATAAAAACAGAATCTATAATTCCCTTTTCCTCTTGTCTCATTGTAACACTTGCTTCTTTTTTTGTTCTAACTGAAATCTCTCTTGCTTCTGAAAGGAATTTAGGAGGCGACATTTTTCCTATAATAACATCTCCCTCTCCAACATCAGCTTCAGGATGAATTATTCCATCACTCTCAAGCAATCTATAACTCGCTTCTGTTCTATATCCAGAAGTATCTTTTTCAGGAAGTGCAATTTCATCTTTTAATCCACCAGCATAATTCATTTCAACAGTTGTGTATGGTCTAAAATAGTAACTTCTTCCAACTCCTCTGTTCAAACTTCCTTTGTTGAAAATAAGAGCATCTTCCATGTTGTAACCTTCATAAGTCATTATTGCTACCACCAAATTTTGTCCAGCAGGATAAGTTTGTAAAGTATCATAAACAAAACTTCTTACTATTGGTTTTTGAGGATATTGTAAAACAGAAACATCAGTATCAAGTCTACAAAGATAGTTTGCAGCATAAATTCCAAGCGCCTGCTTATAACTTTTACTTCCTTTTATTAATTTTGAACATGAGTTATGATTTGCATAAGGTACAAGACTTGTAACAATTCCGAACAAATCCATAGAGTCGGGTTCAAGATGTGTATGATTTTGAGTTAAATCTTCTTTAAATATAGCAGTAAGTGCATTTTCTTCTTCAGCAGCATCTATATATTCAATTATTTTTTCTTTTATTAAATCATCCCAAGCCATTTCACCTTGTTCAATCTTTACAAGATGCTCATCTTTTAATCTTGAATTTCCATTATCTACAATTATTAATGGTCTTAACACTCTTCCTTTTTCAGTTGAAATAACCACGCATCTAATATCCTCAAAATCTCTCACACTCATTTGTTTATCAAAATCTCCATCTCTTCTTTTTTCTCTTATTTTTAATGCAAATGCTTTAGAATTATCACACACTCCAATGAATTTTCCATTAAGGAAAATATCTTTCTCTCCAGTTTCATCCATAGATTTCATTCCCAAATGTTGTAATTCTTTTATGAATTTTTCCTCTTCAAGATTTATTCTTGTTGAAATTTTTGCAAGTATTGAAAGATTTTTTCTCAAACCAGTTTCAGTTCCTTCAGGAGTTTCTATTGGACAGAATCTTCCATAATGTGTTGGATGTAATGTTCTGGCAAGGAAGTTTTCCTGGTCCGAAGCTAACATAGATGAAACTTTTTGCAATTGTGAAATTGTTGCAAGATAATTAGTCTTATCCATATTCTGTGTAACTCCACTTCTTTCTCCAGTCCATGAACCTGTAGCAATTGCAGATTCTACTCTATGTGAAAATAAAGTTGATTTAGCAATTGTTTTTATTGAATAGAATTTTTTCCTCTTTGAAGATTTTTGAAGAGAATATTGTATATCTCTCACAAGAATTCCAAGATTAACTCTGAATAAACTTGCAAGAAGATCTCCGGAAAGTCTCACTCTTTTATTAGCATAATGATCTTTGTCTGTTCTTAGATTAGGATTTTCCTTTGCAACAAGGAATTGTTTTATTAATTTACATAATGTTACAGCTTTTTTTATTCTATCATTTTTATCCTGTCCGATATGAGGTAATAAGAATGAATCTACTCTTTGTTTTATTCTATCAAGAATTTCTTTTTTTGTTCCTTGAAGAGAAGTTTTTTCAGCGATATACATCATCGCATCTTCAGGAGTTGCAATATTAACAAACTCATAAAGGTTTACAATAACACTATCTTTTTCTATTCCAATATATTTTGCAATATCAGATTCTTTTGTCAATCCAAGTGCTTTCAAAATCACTATTGCAGGTAAATCTCTAAATCTGCTGAATGAAATTTCAAAAAGTCCTTCTTTATTTTCAGTTATTGTAATTGGTATTCTGTAAGTTCCTCTTAAAGAAAACATTCTAACCATTAATTCCTGTTTTTTATTTGTTTCAAGGAAAGCTTGATTTTCCGCTAAATCCTCAGCCATAATCATTACTCTTTCATTTCCATTGATAATAAAATAACCCCCAGTGTCAAGCGGATCACTATAATTTTTTATCAAATCATCTTTTGACATATCTGCAGTATTACATACCTTACTCTTTACCATAATTGGAATTCTTCCAATTTCAACAATTTCAGAATCAACCTGTCCATCTTTCTTTACAGTCAATTCAATAGTGATTGGTGCAGAATAAGTTAAATTTCTAAGTCTAGCTTCATAAGGCATTATCAAAGAAGAACTTCCATCAGCTTCGATAACATTAGGATGTCCAACTTTTATTTTCCCAAGTTTTATTTCAAATTCCTCATTTTCAATTGTGCCGTTTATCTCATCCACAATTTCTTGCATATTGTGTTCTATAAATTTGTTAAAAGAAGTTAAGTTTGATTCTACAAGTGAGTTACTCTCCAAGTATTTTTTTACAATTAAATGTGAATTTTTTTCTACCATTTTTTAAACTACCACCCTGAAATAAACTGAGCTTTCTCCGTCGTCAGTTTGTCTTTCAATTTGGATTATATCCCCAACAGCACACTCTCCAGGTAATGATGGGTCGTCTTTAAGAATTTTTGGCAATTGAGCCTTTGAAATATTATATTTCTCTAGAATTTTTTCAGCTTCTTTTTGATTTAATTTAATATGTTTGGGTTGTAAGGAATGCATTTTTCAGTAATTAAGTCAATGTTGAGGCATGAATAACATCCGCCCGCCGCCATGGCTTTAACAACTTCTTAATAATAAAAGAAATCAAAAATTGGTTTATAAATCTTGTGTTTTTTGAAGATTTTCAAGAGTTTTCACCAATTTTCGGATAAAATGACCCCGACGGGATTTGAACCCGCGACGACTAGATTAAAAGTCTAGTGCTCTACCAGGCTGAGCTACAGGGTCATATGTCCTATATCTCTTAATATCTCAACTATTTAATAATAGTTTATAAAATATTCCTTTGACTTCGATTTAATTAATGTACTAAGATTCAAGATAAGTTAATCAGGTTTATATGGAACAATTATGAGGTAACAAGCAAAATGTTATGTGCAATATGTAGCTCAAGCACGTTTGGAACTTTTATTATTAATTATCAGTCTTTCCTTTCATCAACTTTATTCGTACCTTTATCCACTCTAATCAAATAATTTCTGCGATTCCAACCCTCTTCATAGGGTAAAATTGCGTAATCCATTAAAGATTTTTCTTGTTCATATTTTCCATCCACGCTAAATCTTGCCCAAAGACCGTCTCTTGTAAGGGCAATAAATGTTAGTAATTCTTTATCAAATTGCCTAGAAAACCTTTCTTGAATTGCCACAGCTTCTTGATAAACTTCGCCAGCAATTAAGTCTTCAACTCTTCTAACCATATTTGGATGATGATTTGGTTGCTCTCTTAAGTATATCTTATCTGATCCAATTCCATTCAAAACCCTTCTAGCATTTTTTACCATTTCATTTCTTTTATTTTCTCATTTAAAAATATTATGTAGAAAAAGTATATTTTATCCCCTAAAGTAATTAATGCAATAAGTTTTAAGATAAGTTAATCAGGTTTATATGGAACAATTATGAATAATATGTAGCTCAATCTATCCTTGAAATTTTTGTTTATTAATAACCAGTCTTTATTTCTTAATAGCTGCCTTCAATTTTTCTTCAAAATCCTCTTCAGACATCGCACCCACAAATTGCTGAACCATCTTTCCATCTTTCAGCAAAGTAAAGTTTGGTATAGAACTAACATTAAATTTTCTTGCAATTTCTTCCTGGTCTGAAACATCCACCTTTCCAAATTTTATCTTGCCTTTGAATTTATGGCTCATTTCCTCAACAACAGGGCCCATCATTAAGCAAGGCATGCACCATTCAGCAAAGAAATCTACAAGTACGAACCCACTTTTAATAAATTCAGTAAATTCCTTTGAAGTTAATTCAGCAACATTTTCAGCCATTTTAAGTAACCCTAAACAGAAAAAAGGATTTTATAAAAGTATTGCTTTATAGAAAAATTATTACTGCTTACTATATTTCATTGTCTCATCACTCAAAAAAACAAGTTCAGTTCCAGTTTTCTTAAATAATTCTTCAGAGTCAGCTCCCGCGTGATATTTCTTCTCACATACCACTCTTTCAATACCTGCAGTGATAATAAGTTTAGCACACGTATAACAAGGAGTCATGCTAACATATATTGTTGCTCCCTCAAGAGCTATGCCTTTTCTTGCAGCTTGTGCTATAGCATTTTGTTCGGCATGAGTGGTTCTTACACAATGACTGGTTATTTTTCCATCCTCATGTATCATTTGTTTCATTTGATGTCCAATCTCATCACAATGGTCCACACCTGGAGGACTTCCCACATATCCTGTAATTAAAGGAAGTTTATCTTTTGCAACAACACATCCGCTTCTTCCTCTATTACATGTGGCTCGACTTGCAACTTCATGCATCATTCCTATAAAATATTCATCCCAGTTTGGTCTTGGAAGACCACAATCAATTTTTTCATATAACTTTTCTATTTCCGCACTAATTGATTCAAAATCCTTATCATTAATTAAATTATAATCTGCAAGAGCCATGCATTTTCCAACTCCTTGGCCAGTCTCAGCTTCTCCAATACCTTTATCTCTTCTATCCACAACTAAAAAGTCTTCAAGCGTCCTTGGATCGCTTTCTCTGTTTCTAGCAAACATTCTTTCAAATCTAATTTGTTCTGGAGCATCCACTGCAATTAAAAAAAAGTTTTTTAAATTATTTCTAAGGTAATTAACTTCTCCAGGATTTCTTATACCATCTATAACCGCTTTGGAATATTGCTGTGCATCTATTTTTTTACCAATATATTTAGCAAGAGCTTCTGAGCCTTCTTCAGCTCTTAATGAATTTCCTAAATCTTGAAGATTTTTTCTTGTTAGTTCTACTTTTCTCTCTCTCGCAACTTCTCTAAGCTCGTCAGACAAAGACATGTAAACAAATCCTTTCTTTTTTAAGAAATCAGATACAACCCCTTTTCCAGAAGCAATACTGCCTGTAAGCCCCATAAAAATTTTTCTCATTTTACTCCTCTTTAATTTAATATTTTATCTTAGTATTTTCTCTTTAAATATATTTATGGTATTTTATTGATATATCCCAACGATGTAATTAATAACCCAAGCCTCAAGACGAAATAGTTAATAATAAAATAATTCAAACGTGCTTGAGCCATATGACCTGCACATATAATAATCTCATAAAAATCCAGTAAGAATAAAAGAGGTGATAGCTCTTTCAAAAGTTAAACCCTTATCTCCACCTTTTCAAAATCCCCTTTTATTTGATATCTCAATTCTCTCAAATGCAATTCAGAAGTATCATCCACTTTTTTGAAAAACTTATCCACAAACTTTCCTTGGTTTTTGAAACCCTGCAATGCAATAAGTTTTGGTTTTCTTCCAGCAACTTGCAAAATCCATTCCACCATTTTTTTAACTTCTTCCTGTGTGTGTACATCCTGAATTATTGTTGTTCTAAATTCATAGTCTTTCATATTTTCAACTATTAATTTTATACTCCTTTCAATTTTTGTAATATCTACAATCATTTCTGTTAAATCAGCATAATGTTCTGGCGAGGATTTGATATCCATTGCAACATAATCCACTAAACCTCTTTCAATTAATCCCTGAAGTCTCTCGGGAAAACATCCATTCGTATCAAGTTTTATTTTATAACCCATGTCTTTTATTTGTTGTAAAAAATCAATTTCCAGCGTCATTAAAGGTTCCCCTCCTGTAAAGCACACACCTTCAAGTTGTCTTGTTCTTTTTTCAAGAAATTTTAGCACATCTTCTTTTGAAACATCTGGAAGTTCATCTTTCAAAACAAGTTCAGGATTGTGACAAAAACCGCATCTCAAATTACATCCATAAAGAAAAATAGTGCATGCAATCTTTTCAGGATAATCTATAAGTGTAAGTTCTTGCACACCTTTTATTTTCATGCAAATAAAATAATCTTATCATTTAAAAGAATGATTGTGATGAAATGTAAACTTAATTATCAATTTTCCTATCCTTTTCTTTTTTATCAAATATTTCTTCAAGAATTTTATATTCACCTTTTTTTATTTTTATCAACAAAGAAGGTTTTGGAATATCTCCCCTATCCAAATATTTACACATTTCTCTATATGAATCGCGAATTTCTTTTTTTGTATATGCGTAATCTACAACTTCATCAAGTACTACTTTTCCATTTTCATTTGTTGTATAAGCTATTAAAAATTTATATTCTTCAAAATTTTTGCATGAGCAAGAATTTTCATGATTGATATGTACTCTGGGGAGATTTTTTACTAAGCTCTCTCTTTTCCTTGAATTATCTTCATCCCATCCTCTTCCAAATATTTCTCTAAATACTCTCTCAGCATTTCCAAAAACTCTTTCTTCAAGCATACTTTCAAAAACTACTCTCATACCTTCAAAATATTCTTTTCTATCTTTTTCTTCATCAGAATTCATTTTATTTTTCCTTAGAATTATTTATCCCATATTTATCAACCATCTCTTCATTCCAAATATTATCTTCTGGCACAAATATAGTTTTACAATCTCTATATGCTCTACAAGTTGCATCAATATCTACAAGTCCGTTCAATAAACATGAATTAACATGTTCTCCTTGTTCATTATAAATTTCTCTCATCAAATCATCTTCTTGTGGTGTGGCAACATAAATTTTTTTATCATCTAGCACACATTGTTCAATTTTAGAATGAGGAATTTCTCTATGAATTTTTCCAACAACATTTCCCGCATTTAATGTAGAAGCCAATGCAAGTCCTACACCAAAAGCACCAAGTCCTCTTGCAGTATACCAAATTAAATTTGTCATTGATTTAGTATAAAATTTCGCTTTAAAAGATTTGTGTAGGAGAAATATGTTTTGAAAAGCAATAAACAATTTAAATCAAAATATAATTGAACAATAATGAGAAGGCCATTGGCAAATCGTAATTTGGAAATAAGAGCATGTTATCTTGCTGGAAACTCTATGCCTGCAGATTTAGATCTTAGTTTGGATTATGATCTTGACGGATTCTCTTACGAATATAAATCAAAAGATTTACAAATTCATTGGAGATGCGTAGAACAACATGTCCCGCTTATAAGTGCGATAAAAATAGAATCTAAAGGAGAGTTGGTTTATTTGAGAACTTTAAATAGCGAATCCCCTGAAATATACAAGCCTGGAGAATGGGAACAACAACTATCTCAAGATTATGAAAGAATTATTAAATCAGAAATAAAAAGAGATAGCACTATTCCTTTTTAATATAAAAAATTAATTATTCATACTCACATTCAATTTTTCTGTCATGCTCCCATGAATTAATTTCGCTGTAAGGAGCATCCCCTCTAAAATAAAGTAAATTCATATATTCTAAAACATCAAGAGCAAATAGTTGTTCTCCATCAAACATCTTGAGAGGTTTATCTAAAATTTTAATACAAGCTTCAAGATTAATCCTTTCTCCACAAGGATGAAGAACTACTAATTTCCCCGTAATATCTGAAGAAGCTTCATATGCAATATCCCAATCCCAGCCATTTTCTTCATAATTCTTTATTACTTCATCAAGCTTATCTACCCTATCTTCATCATCTTCTAAATTATAATACCATTCTGGAATTCTAAAACATATTTTTGCCACGATTTAGAAATAAAATTAACATTTATAAAAATTTATATAAAAAATAATTATTTCTTAGCTATCTTCCATAAAAACTCAAAATATGTTTTAAAACTCTCAGCAATCTTCTTGTTTTTTATCATGAAAACAAAGGGCTTTTCTTCCCAAAGAAAGATATAAGCATAATCTTCAAATATATCAATTGCTCCGGGGCTTATATATCCTTTCGGCATGTATTTTACCTCGGTATTTTTTTCTTTTTCTCTGTCTTTTCCAAGAGTTGCTTTGACCGAATTGTCCAAAATCATCTTTAATTTATGCTTTTTCTGTGCGCTTTTAACATTCATATTAATCAAGAATTCTCTTAATGATTCACTTGAATATTCTTGCTCTGAAAAGCCTAAAATATTTATTGTTCCGCCCTTTGGGCAATCATCTATAATTTTTTTAAAAGCAGTTTTAAATCCTTCAAATCCCTCAAAAACAGCAGTATTTGTTTTGAATTCTTTTTGTGATTTAAGTTTCTTAAGCTCCGGCATAATTTCCTCAATTTTTTTTATTTTCTCCTCCTCTCTCTCAAGAAATTTTTCTGGTGGAGCTGCATCAAAATATTTTCCCTCTTTTTGAATTGTATAAGTAACCATTCCTTTGGAAATTAAGGAATTTAATGATTCATAAACTCTTGAATTTGCAATACCCGTTTCTTTTATTATTAATCCTGTTGTAATATTTGAATTTTTTAATAAAAATAAATAGATTGTAGCTTCATTCTTGGATAGCCCTAACTTGATAAGTTCTTCTCGCATAAAGATAATTATCGCATTAACTATTTAAATGTTTCTCCTGAAAGGGAGAAATAATCTCTAAAAAGGGATTTATTTTTAATTTGTTGTACTAAAAACACAAAGATAAAAATAAAATGACAAATAACACACAAGAAAGTATTCAAGGAGAAAGAAAGTCTTCGCTACTTGAAAAGGTAGGGCTATATTTAGCAAGGCGAGAAGGAAGAAAAATAGCAAAGTCTTTGGTAGAAAAAGGATTTTTTAGAACTGATTCTAGATCTGATGACGAATCCTTAAAGAGTTTTTTAGATTATACTTATGCAGAAAATGGTTTTGGTAGTTATCTCCCAGAAGTTTATATTGCACCTGGGATTTTATTTGGAGAACTTGAAAAAAAGTATATTATTTATTTAAGAACAAATTCAGATAGAGAAAGACATCTATAAATAGGATAAAAATACCTCACTTAATTCTTCTTTCTTAATTACATCCACACTTACTGGTATCAAATGTTTTCCTGTCTTCAAATTCTTCTGTCTTTCCAGCATTCCATTCACTCACCGGTCTTATATAACCCACAATCCTAGAAAATCTTTGACACTTTGTCCTTTTACTCTCAATTTCATCACCCATTTTTGTTTTACCTCCTTTTTGTAAAGTTTTATTTATTTTATTGCTTATGATTACTGAATATAATTTGGTTTGTCATCCTTTAAATCTTTTTTGCTCTCCTCCTTAGTGGTATAAGCATCTAAGGTATTTTTAGGAGCCGGAATTTTTTGCACCATTTTCTTTTCCGAAATATCAACTTCGTCGTTCATAGATTCTCTTGCCAAAACTGTTCTTTGGGAAACAATAATTGTGCTTTTTTCAGCTTCTCGGTTATCATTCTTTTCAGAATAACCTATTTCCCTATCACAAACCGGACAATAAACATGATCTCCTGAAATATAACCATGTTTAGGGCATATTGAGAATGTAGGAGTTATTGTAAAGTAAGGCAATCTATAACTTTCTGCAATTTTCTTTACCATTTTTTTAGCTCCCTCGGCACTTATTCTCTCTCCAATGAATCCATGAAGCACAGTTCCTCCTGTGTACATAGTTTGCAAATCATCTTGTATGTCTAATGCTTCAAATAAATCATTTGTAAAATTAACTGGAAGTTGTGTAGAGTTTGTATAATATGGATGCGCATGCTTTTCACGAACAGCTCTTTCATTAGCAGTAATTACTCTTCCATATCTTTTCTTATCCTCACGAGCAAATCTATAACTTGTTCCCTCTCCAGGAGTTGCCTCAAGGTTGTATATATTTCCTGTTTCGCCTTGGAATTCTTCAAGCTTTTCTCTCATAAATTTCAAAATTCTAACCGCGAATAATTTACCTTTTTCAGTGGTTATATTTTCTCCAGGCATGAAGTTAATAATTGCTTCATTCATTCCAAGTAACCCAATTGTAGCAAAATGATTCTTCCAATACTGCCCAAATCTCTGATGCACATGCCTCAAGTAAAACTTTGAATATGGATATAATCCCAAATGAGTAAATCTTTCTATTGTTTTTCTTTTTATTTCAAGACTTTCTTTTGACAATTCCATTAATCTTGACAATTTATTCATAAAATCCTCTTCATCAACTGCTGTAAATCCTAATCTAGGCATATTTATTGTTACCACACCAATACTTCCAGTCTGAGGGTTAGCTCCAAATAATCCTCCCCCTCTCTTTCGAAGCTCAGTTTGATCTAATCTTAAACGGCAACACATGCTTCTCGCATCTTCAGGTTTCATATCTGAATTAATAAAATTAGAAAAATAAGGAATTCCAAATTTAGCAGTCATTTCCCATATTAAATCATAATCTGAATTATTCCACTCAAAATCTTTTGTTATATTATAAGTAGGTATTGGAAATGTGAAAATTTTTCCTTCAGCATCTCCTTCAATCATACACTCCGCGAATGCCTTGTTAATAAGATTTATTTCTTTTTGGAAATCTCCATAAGTCTCTCTCTGAAGTTTGCCTCCAATTATAACTGGTTCATTCTTCATGTATTCTGGAACTTTCAAATCCATAGTTATATTTGTGAATGGAGTTTGGAATCCCACTCTTGTTGGAACAGCTAATCCAAATAAAAATTCCTGCATGCATTGTTTCAAATCCTTATAATTCAGGTTATCATATCTTACAAAAGGAGCTAACAATGTATCAAAATTTGAGAAAGCCTGTGCTCCTGCAGTCTCTCCTTGAAGAGTATAGAAAAAATTAACCATTTGTGCCAATGCTGTTCTCAAATGCTTTGGTGGGGCACACACAACCTTTCCTGGCGCTCCTTTAAATCCAGTCAATAATAAATCTTTCAAATCCCATCCCACACAATATGCTCCAAGTGTCCCTAAATCATGAATGTGTATATCTGCATTCTCATGCGCATTTCTTATAGCTTCAGGATAAATTCTTCTTGTCCAATAATTACTTATTATCTTAGTAGCAATATAATTATTCAATCCTTGAAGTGAAAAACCCATATTTGAATTTTCTTTCACCATCCAGTCATTCAATCCAATATAATCATCAACTGCTTCAATAGTATCAAACAAGCCTTTAACATTTCTTAACTCTTCATGGCTCTTTCTGTAAAGAATGTAAGCCTTTGCAACTTTTGCATGTCCTTCTTCAATCAACACTTTTTCAACTATATCCTGGACTATTTCAACATCTGGAATGGTTTGATCTGGAAATCTTTCATCCAATTTCTTCTCAATTATTTTAGAAAGTTCTTCAGTTCTTGTTTTATTGCTTCCACCAACAGCCTTTACAGCTTTCCATATAGCTTCTGCAATCTTATCTGGTTGAAAAGGCACAACACTTCCATCCCTTTTACGAACCTTATTTACCATCTTCCGCTCCACTCCATTTAATCATATCCCTATTAACTGCATCATAAGTAAATCCTTGGGGGAATCTTTGTTTTAATTTTTCTAAATTTTGGGCTAATATATCTTGCATGCTCCACCCAAAAAAATTACATATCATTGCACTATACCAAAACATATCTCCAATATTTTCTTTTATTCCTTCCTTAACATCTTTTTTATGAGCTAATGTTTTCTTAATACAAGATGCAACATCTCCTGCCTCTCCAGTTATTCCAAGTCCCCAAGTCATAATTTCTTCATTAGAAGTAGCAAAATCTTTCTTAGCAGTCAACTTACAAAGTTTTTGGTATTCGTTTAAATCCATTTTAACCTCTTTTCAATAAATTTTAATCTTTTTCCTCTTTTTAATTATTTTGATACTATTTTGCAATAAAATATAATCAAATTTCTTTTATTGCCGTTTTGAAATCATTTACATCTTTGAAATCTTTATACACTGATGCAAATCTTATATAAGCCACATTATCTAATTTTTTTAGTTTTTTCATAACTAATTCCCCTATTGTTGAACTCTTCACCTCTTTTTTTCCCTTTTTCCTCAGGAGTTCTTCAATCTCATTCATTGCTTGAACTATTTTTTCATGTGCAACAGGTCTTTTTTCACAAGCTTTTTCAAATCCTTTTTTGAGTTTTTCACGCTCAAATCTCTCACGAGTGCCATCTTTCTTAATTACCCAAATCTCATTTTGCGCAATTTTTTCATATGTTGTGAATCGCTGTTTGCATTTCAAACACTCTCGTCTTCTTCTTATTCCCTCAGGAGATTTTCTTTTGTCCAACACTCTAGATTTTGTATTTGAACAAACAGGGCATTCCATATGAAATATCAATACACAATATGTTGTATGTCTAACCTCTTCAAACACCCATAAGTTGTGTATTATTGATTTCCTAAAAAGCTAGAACTATTTAAACATTCATTTTCATTTTGAAGTTACAAAATCGAAATTTTGTAAAATTTTTAAGAAAATTGAATGTTTAAATGATAATTTCATAAATAAATTAAATAATTAATAATCTCCCCAATTATTCTCAGCATACTCCATTTTATAAGCCTCTCTTATTCTATCCCATTCCACTCCAAATGGAACCATTGAGTTTTTTGATTCTCTCTCAGCAATTTCTGGAACTCTAAAGAAAAATTCATCTAATCTATTTTCAAGTTGCTGGGCAATTTCGCAATCAATTAACTCATCATTATAATATCTCCCCTCTTTTTCTTTTTTAGCAATCTCTTTTAATATCGTTTGAGATTTACCATCGCCTTTTTTTCTTATTCCATCGGTTATTCGATTTATTAAATTTCTATATATTCTCACATCTCTGCAATCCATTGAATATTTTTTGTACAAATTTTCATAATCTTTAATAATTTTAATTTCATTATCTAAAACACCCTCAGAATATTCAGTAACTTCCTCTTCTGGAGGAATCTGATCAGAGTGAGGAACATATGAACTAACAAGCATAGTTCCAACCATAATAAAAATTCTCTCGAGGTTTTTTATTTTCTCACGAACATTTTCTCTTTTGGCATTAATAACATTAATTTTGTGCTGCATGTCAAGAGCACTTTCGAGAATATTTTAAACATTGTGGTAGTTTTTTATTTTAATCTTTGCAATTTTATTGGAATCATATTTGCTTTTTTAATCACTTCAACCACTTCTGAGAATAATTCTTCTCCTTCAGCAACAATTAATCTTGCAAATCTATATGGATCTGGAAGCTGATGATGCACTATATTTAGCAATCTTGCTCCTCCAATTTTTCCTACTCCTCCTTCATCATCTATACGATATCTCCCCCATTTCTGGCAGGAGTTTGCTTGCAAGAATACTACTTTGTGTTTTCTCCCCGGATTAAAATACTGTTCAATTTCTCTAAAAAATGGAACTTTTTGCACACTAAACATATCCCTCTCCCATAATCCACAAGTAACATATTGTTCTGGAAGTAATGGTGCAAAATTTTCTGGTACTTCTGTTGTTAAAAAACTAGCATAAGGAATAGTTGTTCCGGGTTTTTGTTTCACATCCATTCTTGCTAAACAAGCTTGGCCAGCATATTTACTTCCTCCAACCACAACTATCTCTGTATCATATTTTCTTCCCAGGGCACAATTTGAAGGAACCCTTCTCTCTAAGAAAATTTTCTCAACCCCTCCGGGAATAACATTTTTATTTTCTAGGCTTATCATTTTATTTTACATCAATTTTAGTTAACATATCTCGTAAATCTATGCTTCCATATCTTCTTAATTTCTCTTTCTGATTTTGATTAAAATACTTTTCTATAAAATTTAACATACTTTTTTCATCATAAATTTCTATTTGTTTTTGTTTTTCTTCAAAAGTTCTCCATGAATTTTTTCTTATTTTATATTGGTGTGCATTATCTTCTGGCCAGCATGGTGCAGAAGTGGTGTATTCAAAAAAATCCTCTTCAGCATGAGGTATACAAAGTATAAACATTTCAGATACTTTTCTTTCTATATCATTCCAAGAAGTAGATAATGCATCCAATGGTGAATCTGTCCAGCTATCTGGACAATAAAGAGTCTCTCTAAATATGGCCCAATGTGATTTTATAAGTGAATGAAATAATGGTTTTGGCCAATTTGTAAGCGGAGCTTCATTTCTTCTAGCATCCTCTTCGAACCAATTATGGATTATATTGCTCATCCAGAAATCATAAAAAACACATTTTTAAGTATTATGTAGGAAAGATAATCAACCATATGTTCTATCTGGATTCCACTCAGAGATATAATCTTTATACGCCTCTTTTATTTGTTCTGGTGTTGCCCCAGCTTCAAGCAATCTAACCGTTCTTTCCATAATATGTTCAGCTATATTCTTAGAATGAAATTCCATCTGATGCATATTATTAAGAAGATATGAACCAAATTCTTCCAATTTTTTATCAAGATCGTCAGACATATAATTTCAATATGTAATCTATTTATAAGGATTATTTTTATTTAATATATATATTATATTTATCTTTCAATACCCCACCATCTCACACATCTTACAAACCTTTCCTCTAGAAGGTTCTCCACACTTTTCACAATATTGAATTCCAACCCCACTTTTCATCCCTGCAATTTTAGGATAAATCCTTTCAAAATTCTTTATTATATTTTCTTTCTTTTTATTATCTAGAGTATTCAAAAACTCTCTTATCTGTATTCTATAAGAATCAAGTGCACAAGGGCACTTTTCAGGAACAAAAGGCAATTTCATTTTTTTTGCATACTCTCGCACCATATCTTCTGGAACATAAAATAACGGTTTTATTCTAGGAATGAACTTTTTATCAGAAACATTTCTGGTTATAGCTCCACTATTAGCACTTAATTCAGGACTTCCCTTAAATATATTCAACAAAAATGTTTGGCACTCATCATCAAGATTATGTCCTGTTGCCACAAAATCAATTTTAAACTTCCTTGATTCTCTATTTATTATCCATTTTTTTATAACTCCACACACCGCGCAATTCTTAACTCCCTTATATCCCTCGCGATTTTGAACATTCTGTCTTAAGTAACACATTCCAGAACCCATTTCTTTTTTCATATCATAAATATGTAATCCAATTCCCAAGTTCTCACATAATTCAACAACAGAAGATTTGCATCTATCACTATATCCTCCAAGTTTTAAATCAATATGAAATCCTTCAATTTGAAAACCATTTTTCTTAAGCAAGTAAGCCATCACAGCAGAATCCTTCCCTCCAGAAAGGGCAACAAGAATTTTCTTCTGCTTAGACAATTTAATTTTATCTTTCAAAGTTTTGGATACAATTGATTCAACCCGAGTTTTAATGTTCATTTTAGAAAAACTTCTTCAATTGATTTATAATAAGGGGAATCTCTTTAAGAGCCTCTTTAACTGTTTCTATATCAATATCTTCTCCATAATAATTTATCCCATTCCTTAGTTTTCTATATCTGTCAAATTGTTTGGATAAAGATTCCTCTTTAATAAT
>Ga0172379_10004341_pt1 | contig 21106 bp, 23 predicted proteins | sample GrowelOW334metaG_FD_119756 | JGI IMG/M metagenome (GOLD analysis project Ga0172379, IMG submission 119756) | Groundwater microbial communities from an aquifer near a municipal landfill in Southern Ontario, Canada - Groundwater well OW334 metaG | ecosystem: Environmental > Aquatic > Deep...
ATTTTCGAGCGTAATTATTTGATTTCTACCTTTGCGCCGGCTGCTGCAAATTTCTTTGCAATTTCATCGGCTTCTTCTTTTTTGACTCCTTCTTTTACCAATTGAGCTGTTCCTGCTGCGGCTGCATCAACCAAGTCTTTTGATTCTTTCAATCCCTTGGCTGTTACATCTCTGACAACTTTAATAACCTCAATTTTTTGAGCTCCAACCTCTTTCAATTCAACATTGAAAGCTGTCTTTTCCTCAATCGGTCCGGCTGCTGCAACAACTGCCACTGGGGCTGCTGCTGAAACACCAAATTTTGCTTCCAAAACTTTTACTAATTCTGCCAATTCTACAATTGACATTTTTTCTACTTCAGAAACTAATTTCTGAAATTTTTCTGGTACTTGAATTTCGTCTGCCATGTTTTTATATTTTAATTTTATATTATGCTGTTACTGTTTCTTTGCTTTCTCTTACTTTATCTAAAACTCTTACAAAGCTTGTCATTGAGCTGGCAAGCGAACCCACCATTCTGCCCAATAATTCGTTTCTGGTTGGCAAGTTAGCCAACATTAAAACTTTTTCTCTGTCAATAAATCTTTGTTCAAAAATTCCTCCTAATATTTTCAAATTCTCTTGTGTTTTTGAAAATTTATTTGCAATTCTTGCAGGAGCAATTTCGTCCTCCATTCCAAATACCAATGCTAATTGGCCTGGGATAGATGACTTTATTTTGTTCCAAAAAGATATATTGCTTTGTCCAAATGCAACTCTGACTAATGTCTTTTTTGCAATTTTTAAGTTGCATCCGTTTTCTTTCAATGATTTTCTCAAAGAAAACATTTCTTTTGATGGAACCTTTGAAAAGTCAACGAATATAACTGACTTTTGCTTTGCAACGCTTTCTTTTACGCTGTCTATTTGCTTTGTCTTTTGCACTTTTGTTAATGCCATATATTTTTTTATTAAAAAATGCCTGTTTCCACAGACAGTTCACTCAACAAAGTTGAGCTAGTCGCCTCGGCAGGATTTATTTTCTAACTTTCGTCAGAAATACACTGCTGTCTGTGGCTTCTTAATTATGTATGTATATTATTATATTATCCCCATCTTGTCAATACTTATTTTACCATTCGTACGAATGGTACTATCCATTCTCTCAATTTCCAAAAATTAATTTAGAAACTGGGAAATGGTGCCCTTCGCCAAAATGTGATTACTCACAAATATGGCGAAGGGCCTGTTTTCTTCTAATACTCCAGACCGCACCTTGCGGCCCAATCTCGAAGCGGATGCTTCGGGTCGGAGTATCTCCACTCCGGCAATCCGTTCTGCCGGTTACTGGAGTTCATATCCAATCGGTTGAAGGCCATTCCTTCAACTTGGAAGCGAAGCTTCCATCGCGCGGCGCCATCTTCCTCCAAACTGGAGGTAATGGGACCGGTAAAATACGTCAGCCCGAGTAGCCACTCCTCAGCCACCTTGCGGTCACCATAGAAGCAGACACGACCACGGACTCCCTCGATCCTAACCGTTTGACCAAAGTGGGGATCACGCCCTACCTCAGTCTTCACCGCAAAGACGTTTCCGCCTTCGAAGTAAAACCGCGCGGTTCCGGTAGTTCCCTCCGAAGGAATCCGGACGTTCATGGGAACGCCCAGCTCCAGCCGGAACAAATGTTCCAACTCGGAAAGAATATGCCTCACCGCATACGGAATACGAATTTTCAAACTAGCCATTTTGCACCTCCTTAAGGTGATGGGTTGGCAAACCCTGATTTTTCCAAGCAATTAGCTTGGCGGGTCAAAAGAGCAAGTACGTCCTGCCCCTCCCGCTTTTAAGCAACTATTCAATGCTCAAAAGCGGAAGTTCAACCTTATCCTCTATATATTAATTATACCACCATTTGCTAATCATGTCAAGCCTACCAGGTCTTTTCCAACCCATCCCCTATACCCTTATTCGCGCGAATAAGAAAGTAATGCTACACAATAAAATAGTCCTATGGTTCGGACCATAGGACTATTTAAGAATTACTACCAGTAATTTTTACGAGGCGGGTTTGTATGGTTTAGACAAAATGTGTTCCTGCAATGTTCTGCTAAAAATGGTTTTGCCATCTTTGCCGGTTTGGTAAAACAAGTATGAATTTGCTTTTGGATAAATTGCTGCTCTTATAGAATCCATTCCTGGGCTGGAAATTGGGCCCTTTGGTAAACCTTTGTATTTATAGGTATTATATGGTGAATCAATTTTTGTGTCTTTTATTGATACTCCAGGATCATTCTTATTTGTAATATAGTTTACAGTTGCATCCAGTTGCAAAGGCATTCCAATTTCAAGCCTTTTCCATAGAATGCCAGAAACCATTTTTTTGTCCGCCAGTGTTCTCATTTCCTTTTCAAGCATTGAGGCCATTACAACAATATCAAAAATAGACTTTTTTTGTTTTGTAATTTCGGCTCTTAGCTCTGCGTCCAGTTTTTTACCAAAATTTGCCAAAGTTATTCCAATAACATCTTGACAGGTGTCCCCCTCTGCAATTTGATAGGTATCGGGAAAAATGTATCCTTCAATGCTCAAAGTTTTTGGCTTATCCTTCAAAAAATCAAACTCCAGGCTGTAGTCATTTTTTATTAAATCCAAAAATTCGCCCTTTTTACAAATGTCTTTTTCTTCCAAATATTGGGAAATATCTTTTGAATCCCATCCTGCCAAAAGAGTAATTTCATTTTTAATGACATCTCCCCTGCTCATTTTTTTTACAATGTCATACACAGACATTCGTGCTGAAAAATTATACTTTCCCGCCTGCAAGGAAGAATGCTGAAAAGAGGCAACCACATAAAATTGAAAAAATGCCGGACTCCTGATAATTTTGAGCTGTTGCAAATCTTTTGCTATTTTTACATCATCACTTCCTTTCTCTACAACGTAGGCTACGGTTGTATTTGAAAATGGGTTTGCGGGAACATAAATTTCAAAACACAAAAAAATAAAAACAACCAAAACAAGAAACGCCACAATTAGCGTGTCTCTTTTTAAAATTTTAGAATTTATTTTTTCTGGAATCATTTTTTTATTTTACCACAATTTTCCTTGTCTTAGGGATTTTGAAAGCTCCATTGCTCGCAATTCCCCGGTTTTTGTTAACAAAAAATATGTTTTTGGGTCGCCAATAATTAATTTTTCTTTTCTTAACTGACGCAAAGGTCTGTCTAGTTTTCTGGCATCTGGCCAAATGGGATATCTTGTAAATCTAAGGGTTTCTGGAAACAACGTAAAACATTCTTTTATTAACCTCTCAAAACTACACTGCTCATTGTTTAAAACAACCGAATGTATGCAAAATAAAATCAAATCATTGACTGAAAAATTCAAATATTGTTCTGGTTTTTTCTGCATGTCTTTTCATCTTCACCCTATTAACAATTTATAACACTAAAATCTAAAAAATTCCAGCTAAATTTGGAAAAAAGCCCGACCAGGAAATCTGATCGGGATGAACGCGCTCCGGCTACACACGAATCCAAAAACCGCCTCGATTAAAAGACGACTCCTAGTTTATTTGTCGCACAATATTAAATACTAGACGTAAAAGTATTCCTTTAGCATCGTCATTAAAGTAGTTCTTCCACGATTTGTTTTTAGATATATTTCTCTTCTCTTGGCATCTTTCATACTTGCATATGCTTCGTAATGAATTAGCTCTAACGGTTTATAAAACTTCGTTGACTTTACATAACCACTATTATGATAGTTAACCCTTTCTTTTAAATCTTCTGAGTAGCCAACATATATAAAATTTTTTAATTTGTTGTACAAAACGTATACATAATAAAATTTCATAGAGTTTTATGACAGGTACAAGACTGCACCTGCCTGCGTCCCCATCGGCGTCTCTGACTTCGCTCTCGACAAATGTCTTCGGCGAAGCCAGGCGCCGTATGGTGCCTGGCAGGGGCGCTGGGAATCGAACCCAGACCAAAGGTTTTGGAGACCTCTATGATACCATTTCACCACGCCCCTAAATTATTTAATCATTATATCATAAAATAGCGATTTTTCAACTAAAAAACCGCCCTTCGTGGGTGGTTTTTTGTTTGAACTATTTCTTTGTAGTAAATGATGCCGAGTCCCCGCTAACTGTCCCAAATTGATTTTGCGCATTAAGGCGGAAATAATATTTGGTGGATGGTTTTAAATTTGACAGAGAAGCTGAAACAGCCGATGAGGAGCTATTATTGTCTGATGTTTGGAAAGAAGTAACTGTGCCCAAATTAGAAGTTAAGCCATATTCGAACCAGAAAGTTGTTATTGAGTTTTTTGGGTTAATTTGGCCATTCAAATTTACGGTTGTTTTTGTAATATTGCTTGCAGAAGTTGTGCTGGCTGTTGGGGCAGTCCCAGTAGGAGCCGGCGTGTTGCTAGTTTTAAAACTATAGATTGCTCCGCTTACTGTTCCAATGGAGTTATTAGCGCTCAATCTAAAATAGTAATTTGTATTAGAGCTAAGACCAATAATGTAAGCTGGGGCATAAAACGTTCCATACCCGGAACCCAAAAAATAAGAAGAAGTTTTTGTGCCCAACGCTGTTGTTTTTCCATATTCATACCAATATGTTGTTAGTGCACCGTTTGGATTGACTGTGCCACTAACAACCACTGTTGAGATGTATGGGGCGGCACCTGAATTTGTTTGAACAACTGGAGGGCTAGGCTGAGAAACATTAACGGAAGTTGTATCGGTCGCAGTTGTTGTTGTTTGATTTTGAGTATTTAAGACAACTTGAGGAGAATTGTAATTACTCCATATTGTATAACCAATTCCTGCTAATATTAACACTCCTCCGCAAACTATAACGATTATAAAATTTTTGCTCATATTTTTATTATTTTTTAATTTTATTATTTTTAAGGCGCGGGAGTTATCGGAGTTACAGGGGTAGTTACATTTATGTTTGTAGTGCTAGCTGGGTTCTGATAATTTTGAATCATTGGTAGGCCGTATACGAAAAATAGCACAGCCACTGCAATAGCTACAACTACCAAAATCAAAACTGCCACTAAATTTGACCCCGAATCCTCTGCTTGACCAGGCGTATTTATTACTGTTGTCATAGTTTTATAATTTATTAATAATATATACATATAAGTCGTTTTATCTTGAACAATCTTACAATATCCTCTAACTAAAAACCACCCTGAGCAAGGTCAAAGGGTGGTTTTTTAAATATCTTATTTTTTGCTTTCTTTGTGCAAAGTGTGTTTTTTGCAAGTTGAACAAAACTTTTTCAGCTCTAGCTTTTTTTCAGCTGTTTTTTTTGATTTCTTTGTAAAGTAGTTTACGTTCTTACAAACAGTACACTGAACTTTTAGAAATGGTTTTTTTGCTGCCATAAGTGTTTTATTAATTTTATTCTTCACTGAGCCGATGGCCAGGATTGAACTGGCGACCTTTCCCTTACCATGGGAGTGCTCTACCACTGAGCTACATCGGCATGATAAAGGTGCTGGTGGGCGCTGCAGGACTTGCACCTGCGAAGGGGAAACCCCGCTAGATTTACAGTCTAGTGCCTTTGCTGCTCAGCCAAACGCCCCTAAAGTCTGCTTTCTCATAATCCTTTCTACTCAACTTTGTAATTTTGGCTGCAAAATTATAAAATCTCATCGATATACTATTTCATTAGTATACCTCTTCGCTTTTCTAATTTTTCGCTCAAAATTTCTTCGTTTCGCTACGAAAGATTATAAGAAAGCAGACTTACATATTTTATATCACAAAATTTATTACTTTTCAATGACTTTGCTGTACTTTTTCTTCCACGCATCTATTTTTTCATGGTTGCCCGATAACAAAACTTTTGGAACTTTTAAGCTTTTTCCGGCAAACTTTACAATTTCTGGCCTTGTAAATTGGGCATATTCCAAAAATCCTCCTGTTTTGGAAACTCTTTCAGCCAGCAATTGCGGTTTTCCCAAAACTCCCGGCACCAATCTTGAAATTGATTCAATTAAAATCATTGCGGGCAACTCCCCACCCATTAAATCGTATTCTCCAATTGAAATTTCCATGTCGGCAATATTTTTGGCAACCCTTTCATCTACCCCTTCGTATCTTCCGCAAATAAAAATAATTTGGTCCAGTTTTGCAAGCTTGCTTGCCATTTGCTGATTAAAAACTTTCCCCCTCGGCGTAAAAAGTATCACTTTAACTTTTTTACTCACACTCACGCGTTGGTGAGTAGATGTGCCTTTTATTTTTTTTACGGCTTTTTGTATGGGGTCGAATTGCATCACCATTCCAAGCCCGCCGCCAAATGGCCGATCGTCAACTTGTTTATGTGGCCCCTTTCCCCACTTTCTCAAATCGTGCACATTTATTTTTATTAGCTTTTTTGCTTGTGCCCGCGCAATCAAACTTTCCCCGCAATACGAGTCAAAAATTTTTGGGAATATAGTGATAGCGTCAAACCTAATCATTGTCGCATAATAACATACTTTTTATATTTTGTAAAACAAAACCCCACTTTCGCGGGGTGATGTTTTTGCCTTTATATAATGCCTCCGGATAAATATTTTTCGTACGAGGACATATCAAAATGTCCGTGGCCGGAAAGATTAAATAAAATTGTTTTTGCTTCTCCTGTTTTTTTGCACTCAAGCGCTTCGTCGATTACCGCCTTAATTGCATGAGCCGATTCGGGAGCAGGAATTATGCCTTGGTTTTTGGCAAATATTACAGCCGACTCAAAAACATCTTTTTGATCATAGGCCTTCGCCTCAATTATTTTTTCTTTCAAAAGATTGCTTACAATTGGTGAAGCCCCGTGGTATCTTAATCCCCCTGCATGAATTGGCGAAGGCATAAAGTCATGCCCCAGAGTATACATTGCCATAAGCGGAGTTAAACCAGCCGTATCTCCAAAGTCATACTCAAATTTTCCTTTTGTTAGGGTTGGACAAGATTCTGGTTCAACTGCCATCGCGCGTAAATTTGGTTTTTTACCAGAAAGTTTGTCCTGCAAAAACGGAAAAGCAATTCCTGCAAAATTACTTCCGCCTCCATGGCATCCAATAATTATATCAGGATAGTCGCCTGCAATTTCCATTTGTTTTTTTGCTTCTTGTCCAATGATTGTTTGATGAAGCAAAACATGGTTTAACACAGAACCCAAAGCATAATTTGTATCTTTTCTCGAAACCGCATCTTCAACGGCTTCTGAAATTGCAATTCCTAAACTTCCCGGATTATCTTTATTTTCCGCCAAATATTTTTGCCCGGTTTTAGTCAAATTGCTTGGACTTGCAACAACGTCTCCCCCAAATAATTTCATCATTATTTTTCTATACGGTTTTTGATCAAAGCTGACCTTTACCATATAAACCATGGCTTCCAGCCCAAAATAATTACAAGCAAAACTTATTGCAGAGCCCCACTGCCCTGCCCCCGTTTCTGTTGCCAGCCTTTTAATTCCTTCTTTTTTATTATAATAAGCTTGAGCCAATGCCGTGTTCAGTTTGTGACTTCCCACAGGACTAACCCCCTCATATTTATAATAAATTTTTGCAGGTGTTCCCAATTCTTTTTCTAATCTTGTTGCCCTTATTAATGGACTTGGCCTGTAAAGAAAATATGCTTTCCTTACTTCTTCGGGAATTTCTATAAACCTTTCTTTAGACACCTCCTGCTTAATTAATTCCATTGGAAATATTGCAGACAAGTCTTCTGGCCCAATTGGTTTTTTGGTAGCAGGATGCAAAGGCGGGTCCAGAGGTTTTGGCAAGTCTGCAACAATATTGTAATAATGCGTTGGCATTTGGTCTTGTGATAAATTTATTATCGGCATAATTTTATTTTTTTTAATTAATTATAATTTTATAAAACAAAATCATCGCCAGAATTCTCTTCCTCTATTTTTGATATTAAATTTTATAATTAAATTATTCATATTTTTATACAAAAAAATCCCCGTCCACTGGGCATAAATAAAATTATGCGCAAAGGACGAGGAATTATCTCGCGGTACCACCTTTGTTCCCGACAAAAGCTAAAGCATTTTGACGGGCACTTTCACTGACTCTTATTTTATATATTCATCAGTTATCCTATGATTACGGAGGAAGCCGGGCTTGCACTAACGCACAAGCCATCTCATTGGGCCCAATCCCCAAAGCTTTCGCCGGGGACCCAAGTCAAAGATTTTGTAATTTTTAGGGAACACTATGCAAAGCCAATGATAATTTATCCTACCACAACAAAAAACCGTGTCAAGCACGGTTTTTTATCTTCTCAATTAAAGAGAAATGTTTTCGATATCGTCTGAAAGAGGTTTTTTCTCTTCAGCTACTGCTCTTGGAGCACGTCCGCCTTCTGGTTCCTCAATTTTGAGGTTTACTCTGGCGTGGTTCTTTAGTCCAACAATTCGGACCAAGTTCCTGATTGCTTTGGCTGTTGATCCTTCTCTTCCAATGATTTGTCCCATATCTGCTGGGTTTACTTTCAAAGAAAGCAAGACTCCCATTTCGTCAACTTTTCTTTCTACTTTGACGTCTTTTGGGTTGTCAACTAATTCCTTAACAATGTACTCAAGAAACTCTTTGTCATTATCTGCTGCCATGTTGTTCTTGTGTCAATTTTTTCTAATAATCTTTGCGACCTTTTAGTTTATTTAAATTATACTCCCCTTTGCCAAAACTTGTCAAGATATAAGTAAAAAAAGAGGAGGTGAGAAGCATCTTGCTCCAAACCTCCATGATTGAAAACTTGCGGAGAAATCCCGCTTACTTGAATCCGTTCAACACTTGGTTGACCTCGTTCGTCGTGAAACGTCGAGGAACTTTTCCGGTGTCGCAGTAAACCGCCACAACGGATCCCTTGGCATACGGCCTGTTCCCATCGGGCTGAACCAGCGCCATGCCACGGTAATCCTCAACCTGCTCGTAGCTTCCCGGTGCCAAATCGGCAACCTTGATAGGTTTGCCGGCGTCGGCCCAGGCTTGCTCGAGCTGTTGCGTAAGCGACACATTTGCTGAGCGCAATTCCGAAACCTCATGGCGCCACATCGTCCCAATGAGGGACAAGCCAATGACAGCCAACAATATCACAGAAAACCCTTTCACAACTTCCTCCTTGGTCCGCTTGGCGGACCTGCTAAAGAACTGGTGAAAAATTTCAGGCGCTTGGGCGATTTTTCAAACTTTTTAAAAAATCACCTAAACGTCTAATATTCTTTTGGTTGCCCTACGGCAACCTGACTAATTCCCCACTCTCCAAATTTTTAAACTTTTTTGTTTCAAAACTTGGAAATGGTGCCCTTCGCCAAATCGCAATTGCTTGCGAAAATGGCGAAGGGCCTAATCTTACATGCACGTGCATTCGCCGGAGACACGCCCACAATCGGGGCAGTATCGCACGAAGTCTTCCCCTTCTGGAATCTCATCGTAGAAGTCGAACCGGTCTTCCCAGTCGTCCTCTCTGTCCGCCGACATGCTCAACTCGATTATTCTGTGTAATTGAGTTCGGATGCACTTGAGAAGTCCACGAGGATTTCTCAGCTCACCCTGAAAATCACACTGAAACACGACCGATGTCAGCAAGCCTCTCGGGTTGTTTAAGGGAAAGGTCACGATAATGGAACTGTTTCCATTCAGCTCCATATCAAGCCCCTCAAACAAACATTGTTTGAACACTTCGGCATCGACAAGTCGGAGGTTCTCTGCCATGAACGTTGCGGTTGTACCGACAACCCCCACGAGAGTAAGCCTTCCCTCCTTGTCACACGGGACTGACCACAACTTTTGGGTGTTCGGTTTCATCTACCGACCCTTTCTAAAAAGGACTGCTAGTTGATTGTTTATTGAGCCCAACTGTCGGCTCACGGAACGCGTGTCCCTTTTCCAAGTCACTAACATTCACAGTTAATGATTTAAAAAAGAAACACTATTCTTTTGGTTGCCATACGGCAACCTGATTATTTTAAAACTTTCGTCACTTTTTTGAAACACAAATAATTATGTTTTGGAAAAGTGAGAGGAGCTACTTTTGCTTTCGCAAGTTCGCTCCTCATATTGAATATTCCGCATCGCGCTAGGCGATTTTCAAGGGCTTGACGAGCCGTCTGGCGGCTTCGCCGTAGTCTTTCTGCATCAGTGCAGGCACTCCGAAGTCAAGCGACCGAACTCTGTTGAGAAAAACTCGTGCGGCGACCAGATTTCCGGTTGCAAGGCTGGCGTAAAACTGCTTGGCAGCTTCGCCGGCCGGCTTGGACCGTATGGAGATTGCGGTGAACAACTGATCGCGTTCGCGTTGCTTCTGCTCGGCTTGGCGAAGCCTCTCAACTTCGGCATCACGAGCGCGTTGCTCGGCGGCAATCTCTTCGGCGTGCTCGGCCTCGTACTGTGCGAGCTCTTGCAACTCCGGAACCTTCTGATTCAGGTCGCGAATCCGCGCCTGAAAGCTATCGAGAGTTACTTCAACGGAAACCCCGCGTTGCCTTGCCACCTCTGGCAAGCCAACCGACTTTACGTGTTTGGGAATATCCGCAAGCAACCTCTCTGCTTTTGCAGTTTGAGGAACCACCCAGTTGAGCCGTTCCCGCGCCGGAAGATGCGCGTTTGCAACGTTTCTTTCGGCGCATCCGAGGCACTCTTCCACCTCGAACACAAGAGACTCCGCCTTGTCCACACTGCCCTGATTAAGAGCATTGTAGACTTTTTGGATTTCCGGCTGAAGGCGACGTTTCACCCACGTTGGGATCCGCGGGTCCTTTAAGATATCCTTAATCTTAATCAGACTCGGGATGCGTTTACGCGGACGGATGAGAGACCAAGTGATCTCCCGATCCAATTCCTCGTAGAGATAGTCGCCAATGCGACTACTCATCCCTCTCACCTCCAGCCACTCGTCGTTGGGCCAGTGCGATTGAGACTTGGTGAAATCCGTGACTTCACCAACAAAGCAAATCAGCTCCAACAACGTATAGTCGTCGTCACTGATGACCTCGTCAACCCGTTGCTTCCAGCTGTTCACTTGCGCGTTCATGGTCACTCCTTTCAAGAGTGTGTTTAACCCCGCACAATGCGGAAAAATAAAAGAGCATTCCATTACTTCTGACACTTGGGAAATTTTTCAAACTTTCTAAAAAATTTCCCAAACGTCCAATATATTTTTGGTTGTCCTACGACAACCTAACCAATCTTTCCCACTCTCCAAATTTTCAAACTTTTGTTTCAAAACTTGGAAATGGGAGCGAAACTTATGTTTCCAGGTCTTCGCTCATTAACCTATTTGGACCAGTCGTATCTGGCCCCTAACGTCTATGCTTCATATCTCTCACTCCTTATTGAAGGAACTTTTGTGGTTAAATCTGTGCGACCACACGAAACCCGCAAGAAGTACCGCGGTGGGGATCCTGGAAATCAGAACTGTCGTCCAACCCCTCGATGTTGATTCCGAGGCGACCGGCATTGTTCCGGACAAGATTTCCAATCGCTTCACTAACGGTTTCACCTCCGTCCTGAATTCCCAGAGACGGACAGGCTACTCTGTAAGAGGCACTTCCCTTAGTAACCACCAAAGTTACCATAGCTCTCTCTCCTCTCGAGTTGTGGCGGACTTGTCCGCCAATGAAAAGAACATTACAAAATTTCCAGACGCTTGGGCGATTTCTCCTTGTTTCTCAGTAGAGATACCATAAAGATAAATCCTCGAAAAACTTTGTTATTCAAATTCTTGAGCCTAAGCAAAAGAACCGATTACAAAGAAGAAATCACCTAAACGCCTAATATACTTTTGGTTGCCGTACGGCAACCTGATTATTTTCCACTCTCCAAATTTTTAAATTTCTTTCAAAACTTGGAAATGGAGTGATGGTTCGCATTTTGCTTGCCATCACTCAAAAAATTGTCTTGTCTCCGCTTCATGCGGAAACCTACGTACCGAAGTACTTGCGAATCTTCGCCCGCCATCTCCGCTGGATGGCTTCGGCGTCGCGTGTCAGACACTGGTCGGCGTCGTCAACGTTGCCGCTAGAATCGCGAAGAACCAGCGTGGTAATTTCGTGTTCCTCCAGCTCGATCACGAGCCGGTCTTCGCCACCATGGGTGTAAACCACGCGAAGCGCCACAAGCCCTTGGTCGCTTTTGGTCTCCTCCACAATCGCGCGGACATAGAATCCGCGTTGGCACGTACTGACCTTCCAGCGAATCGACGACTCCCCTTCTAGGACTATCGTCGTTTTCACGTGCCAAGGAATTCCGTCCATTACGGCAATTCCCGCACCCAACTGGCGCAGACACCGCCTAGCGCTGCGCCACGCAAGCGAAGCGCAAACGTGCTTCGAATTCTCGTCAAACATAATGTCCCTTTCGGAAAATATACAAGCCGGTCTGACTGCCGGCCACAGCAAGCATCCACACAGACGCTTAGGAAATTTATCAAACTTTTTAAAAAATTTCCCAAGCGTTCAGGTTGCCGTACGGCAACTTGATTATTTTCCTATTTTCAGAATATAATATTTCTATTCTATTCTGAAGTTAGAAGAGGATTTTTAAAATGGCAAATCCTCATAGCCTTTACAACACAATGTTGCCTACTTACCTACGCCTGCAGGTCGATGTGGAGCGCCCGATGGGACGCGTTTTCCAGTGGGTCCTCGCCCTGCGACTCAATTCCGAGCCACCTTTCGAGTGCCTCAATTCGGCCTTCGATGTTTTCGAGCGGATCGTCCACACGACCCACTCCCCACTCAATGGTGGGAGCCTGCTCGCGGATTTTCTTGTCCAAGTAGATGGCCGTCAGGGTCTTCTTCAAACCCTCGAGGATTCTTCCAGCCACCAAACGGAACTCATCCGTCGGGTACCGCTGAATGTTGTCCTCAAGAACGACCAGCGTGGAGAAAATCGACGTCAGCAGAATCTTGACCGCTTGCATGGTTTCCCTTTCAGGAACAAAGGAACAGGACGTGAAATGTGCTTATCTCCCCATGTATTAATTATAGCATATTATAGCATCTCTGTCAAGTCTTTAGGTCCCTTTTGCAGGCAACTAAAAACCCTCCTTTTGGGCGGGTTTTTAGCTAAAAAGACTATTGGGCGATTGCCCAGACCACTAACCTACTTTCTTGTTTTTCTTTATAAATTTGTCGTATGCCCAGTTTCCCGCTATTGAAAGCGCAATCACCAGCAAAACTATCCACGTCATTGGAGATTTCAGAACTTTAGACATCACCGACCCCGTTGAAGCTGTTGCAACTTCTTTCATAACTATTGCCGGAGCTGGTTGCTCGGTTGCTTGCCCTGAGTCCGTCGAAGGGCTGGCTGTAATTTTTTCTTCACTCACCGTAGCTTTTGGCTTAACCGAAACCACTGGAGCCGGCGCAATTACTATTTCAGGAACAGCTGTTTCCACAACAGGCACAGGAACTGTTTTTATTGTATAACTTCCGGGTTGCTGGGAAAAAGTAATATATGCACCCTCGCCGGCAATTTTTACATTTGCAAATGATAAACTGCCTTGACCTTCTTTTGTGCCTTTTACAGAAACCTGCAAAATATTTTTAGCACTTGTCGCGCAGCCAGGAATGCCAACCGAAAAATTTGGACTTTCGCAAGTTGGAGTTATTGTTGCAGGCAAACCCGATGCAATCAAAACGCTTTGGCAAGTTAGGTTGTCAAAAGTTAAGGTTCCTTTAACTACGCAAACTTTGTTTCCCGCAGGATTAACTTGCACATTTGCATTAAAAGTTTCGCCAACATTTTTTGTAACACTTGCAGGCTCAACAAACAAAGTTGCTGTGTCGGCTAAAACATTTTGCCCAACAAATAGGACGATTACTATAACTAACAATAAAATAATTTTTTTCATAATTTTTATAATTTTCTATTTATTTATTTTAATTTTAATTAAATATCTTTACTTCCCCCAATTAGCCATCAACAAAGAAAAGTCTAATTCATCGACTATATTATCTTTATTCAAATCTGCCAAACTTGTTGTGTTTTTTCCCCAGTCTGCCATCAAAAGTGAAAAATCCAGCTCGTCTATAATATTGTCCTTGTTTGCGTCGCCAGATTTTGTAGTTGGCGTTGATGACGAACCGCCTCCTCCGCCCCCACCTCCTCCGCCACCTCCACCTCCGCCAGAAGATTGTTGTTCGGTTATAACTCCAGATGTATTTGTTGCAAAAGTTATTTCGTAATTATTTCCAGAGTTTCCATCTGAAACCGTTCCTGCTGGAGTTAAAGTTTTTCCTGTTCCAACAACGGCTGTGTCATATGCTTGTGTCCAGGTTGCCGTGTCTGTGCCAGCCAAGCTTCCCGTGGTAATTGTTGGATTTTTTGACGAAGACGTTGTGCCATCGTGAACTTTTGAATCAGTCACGGCGCTAACAGTAATTGGCCTTTTACTTATTGTAAAATCTGCTCCGGTAAATGTTATTGTATAATCACTTGAAGTAGCCAATGTCCCCTGCGAAATTGCATATGTGCCAACATTTTCTCCTGAAGCTCTTGCCAATGACCCGGTGAATACATCTCCCTCAAATAGTGCGTCTGCGGTATATGTTAATGCAGGATCACTTTCTCCATAAACTTTTGTTTTTGCAGAGGCAGTAACATTAATTGCTTTTGGGGTAACTACACCTGTTGTGTCTATAACAAAATTTATATTATAATTGTTTCCATTGTTGCCGTCTGTAATTGTTCCCGCCGGTGTTAAAGTTTTTCCCGTGCCAACATTTTTGTTGTCAAAAGATTGCGTAAAGTTTCCGGTGTCTCCTGCAACAATTCCTTCTGACACCGCAGGCAAAACAATTGAAGTTGTCTCTCCGTCAAAAACTTTTGTGTCTGTTACCGCTGTAACTGTTACGCTGGTTTTGCCAATAGTTAGTGTTTGAGTATTTGTGCCAGAATAATTTTGGTCGTTAATTGTGGCAACCACGTCGTAGGTTCCCGCATTTTTTGGCGCAGTTGTTGAACCATTATATGTAACCACCAAAGTTAAGCCAGCCGGGTCTGTATTAAATGTTAAATATTTTTGAGAACCATCGTAAGTTGGATTCAAATTATTTCCGTCTGCCAAAGTAACTGTTGCCAGTTTTTCTGTAATGTTTGCGGTTGTTGTGGCTTCCGTATTTGCAAGGGTATAGTTTCCAGCATCCGCTCCGGAGATAGAAATGCCTGCAACAGAAACCTGTTTTCCAACACCAACATCGGCAGTGTCAAAAGTGGCAGTTGCATAAGAAGGGACAACAGCGTCTGCGTCGTATTTGTCAGAAGATAATGTAACAGTTGCAGTTGTGTTTCCATCAAAAACTTTTCCCTGGCCGGTTGCTGTTACAACCAAACTTTTGGCAGTAATATCTGCAGTTGTTGATGCGGTTGTATTTGTCAGGTTATAGTTTCCCGCATCCGCTCCCCCCAAAATATAAATTCCAACAACAGAAACCGCTTTACCTGTTCCAATATTTTTATCGGCAAAGGTTGCGCCAGAATAACTTGTAATTAATAAATCTCCGGAAATTGCATCCGTTGTCAAATGCGCTATTACCGTGTTTGTTGTGTCGTAGGGTTTGCTGTCTGCAGTTGCCAAAATAATTAAATCTTTTTTTGTAATGTTTGCAGTAGTTGTTGCTTCCGTGTTTGCCAGGTTATAGTTTCCTGCATCTGCCCCACCCAACACAATTGTTGTTACATTTATTGTTTTTTCCTCTCCAACATTTTTATCTATAAAGTTTGCTGTTCCCGTTGCTGTTACGGTATCCCCTGGCAACGCATCTGTTGAAAGCGTGACTCCAGCAGATGTTGAGGCGTCATAAACTTTATTATCTCCTGTTGCAGACACCGTAATTGGCGTGGTGGCTTTTGTAATATCTGCAGTTGTTGTTGCTGTGCTGTTTACCAAATAGTTTCCAGAAGCCGTTCCCGATAAACTTAATCCCGTAATATTAACTGTTTTTCCCGTGCCAACATTTTTATTGTCAAAAGTTGCTGTTCCGCCAACACAAGTAACGTCATCTGCGCCAACAATTCCCGAAAGATCTCTGGTTAAAATTGTTGAAGAAGTATTTGTATCATAAGGTTTGTTGTCGGCAGTAATTGCGCAAGCCAAGGTTTTTTTGTTGACTGTAAGTTTTCCAATATTATATTGAATGTCATAGTTGTCTAAACCAACTCCCACGGCTGAACTTCCAACAATGTCGTAAGGAGAACCGGCAACAACGGCCGAGACGTCTTGCCCTGCACTGGATAATGTAATTGATGTAATGCTATCCCCTGCCTCCAAAGGCCCGGAAGTAAATTCTGTACCTGTAAAAGTTACTGCTTCTCCGTAAATTTTTGACGCATCATTTGGAGTAATTGTTAAAATTTCTTTTGTAATGTTTGCGGTTGCAGTTGCTGTATCGTTAAATGTGTAGTTGCCCGCTTCCGCTCCGCTTAAAGTAATTCCGGTTACATTAATAGAATGGCTCCCAATATTTGCTCCGTCAAAAGTTGCTGAGCCATAAGTTGCAGTTAAAACATCTCCCCCAACCGCTCCCGAAACCAACAAGCTTACCACAGCATCCGTATTGCCATCGTACACTTTGTCACTCCCCGTTGCCGATACTGTCACGGCAATAGAATTTATAACCCCTGTTGTGTCTGTGGCAAAAGTTACCACGTAATTATTCCCTCCATTGCCATCATCAACCGTTCCTGCCGGAGTTAAAGTTTTTCCCGTACCAACATTTTTGTTGTCATACGTTTGTGTCCAGGTTGCTGTATCTGCGCCTGCCAAGCTTCCACTTGTGATTGTTGGCAATGCTAATGACGAAGTTGTCCTATCATATGTTTTTGAGTCGTGCGTAGCAGTAACAGTAATATCTCTTTTATTAATTACAAAACTACCGGCTGACGCATTTGTTAAAGAGTTATAACTGATAGTGTCTGTTGGCACAAAGTTGGCAGTAACTGTGTATGTCCCAGCACTTGATGGGACACTCAATGACCCATTATATTTTATGTTACTAACTGTCCCAGCAACCGAACCAACAACAACTGCCGACTGCGAAGCATCGTTATATGTCACGGCAGGATTTGTAATAGATAGTGTTGGGTCAACTGGGACAGGATTAACTGTAATTGTGGTGGGACCTGATATTGTTGCGCCAGAAATGCTTAAGATTGCTGTCCCAACAGAATTTGAAGTAAGAGTGCACGCATAGTGACCTCCCACAACAGCACAACCGCTAAGTGTGCCTAAACTTGTTTGTAAGTTTATAACAGACCCAGTTAGAGAGTTTCCATAGTTATCCTGAGCAGCGGTAATAGCTATCGTTGAAGAATCTGCCCCATCGGCCAAAATTGTTGTTTTGCTTGCTGTTATTGTTGCAGTTTTTGGAGCGCCTGCCACCTCGGTTAACGTGCCAAAAGATGTGCCTGCTGATCCCTGCGTGACTCCGGTAACAGCATCCCCTCCCATTGCATAAATTATTCCGCTGGTCGCCAAAGGACTGCCGCTGGTTGGCTTTACTTGAATTCCGCTATAAGTAAGACTGGCCGTCACCCCATTTGCTGTTTTGTTTGTAATGGCAAGCCTAATTGAAGTTGATGAAAGCAACGGGGTTATTGTGCTCCCGCTTGGTAGTCTGTTAAAATAATCGTTTTGATTTAAGTTACCATTAATTGTGTCGTTAACCGTGATAGTCACAGGAGAGGAAGTATTAAACCGAAATCCTGCCGGGGCGTATAAATAAAAATAGGTTGGACCAGGGTAAACAACATTGTTTCCTATTTGTCCGCTGGCGGTTTCTGTTATTGTTGGGCCGGTTAGGGGCGCGCAAGAAGTTCCCGTGCAACTTGCCATATCGGCAGATATTACCGAGCCTCCGGTTGCCTGAACAATATCCACGCCCACTGCCAAAACATTTCCAGCAACAAAAAAACCGCAAACTAAAAAAGTCACGGCCAAAACAAACCTCGAGCCACTGAAACCAAAAAATTTCTTGCTCATATTATGCGAATAATAATAATTATTCCATTATGCCCCCTTTTTTTCTATTGTCAACTTATTTTTTGTCGCATAATAAAAACGCCCCGGCTAGGGGCGTTTGTAATTATTTTATGCCGTAGGTGGTTGTTCTGCAGGTTTTTCTTCCGGTTTTTCTTCTGGTTTTGCCTCAGGTGCTACTTCTGGCTTCCCGACCAAATCCGCCTTTGGCGGAATTGTGACGGGCCCGCCTGATTGTGCCACAGCAGTGGCACTTTTGGCGGGTCTGGATTTTTTAGCAATCTTTTTTGCCTCTATAATTTTTTCTTCAACCAATAAATTGTGTATTGATGCCGATGGTTGAGCTCCATTTTTTATCCAATAAAGAATTCTTTCTTTGTTGAAGCTTTTCTTTTTTGTTAAAGGATTCATATATCCTAAATCCTCAACAGATCTTCCTCCTGTTGAACTTCTTCTTTTATCAATAACAACCACTCTAAAAAATGGCTGATTTTTTTTACCTTTTCTTGTTAATCTGATTGTAAGCATTCTTTTATATTATTTTATATTTTTATTTCCAATTTTTTACTTCCAGTCCCAATCTTGCTGCCGATTCTTCGGCCTCTTGTTTTGAACTTCCTTGACCTTCGGCTATCAATTCGTCTGCCAGATAAACCCCAACCGTAAATTTTTTATCGTGATCCGGTCCCCATTCTCTTATAACTTTATAGGCGGGAGTAATGGATACCTTTTCCTGGGACTTTTCCTGAAATTTTGACTTTGAATCTTTATATGTTCCTTCTTTTATTATATCGGCTAACTTTGCCAATAAATGTTTTTTTATAAAATTTTCTGTTACCTCATATCCTTGGTCCAAATAGAGGGCCCCAATTAATGCTTCCCAGCTGTTTGCCAAAATATAGGCTCTTGCTTTTCCGCCTTCTTTTGCCTCTCCCTTTGACAACAAAAGGAAATCATTAAAGCCAAGCTCTTCTGCGACACTAGTAAGCATCTTGGCGTTGACCAGAGCGGCTCTCCAATTTGTTAAGTCGCCCTCTGCTTTTTCCGGAAACTCTTTAAAAAGGTGCTCTGTTACTATCAACTCCATCACCGCGTCTCCTAAAAATTCCAATCTTTCGTTGTGACTTAAATTAAAATTTGGATTTTCGTTTATGTAAGATCTGTGCGTAAAAGCCTGAGTCAATAAATCCTTGTTCTTAAACTTAAATCCTAATTTTTTTTCTAATATTGTGAAGTCGTGTATCATTTTGTTTCCCTTAAATCCCCGACAAAAGCGCTTTGCGCATTTTGACGGGCCCGTCACAATCTCGCCCGAAGGCGAGTTTGGTCGGGTTTCATTGTTTATTGCGCTTCCGGGCTTATTTGTTTAAATACTGTTCCCAACACTCCGTTTATAAATTTTCCCGATGTTGGTCCGGCAAATGTTTTTGCCAGCTCAATTGCCTCGTTTATTGCCACCTTTGGCGGAACTTCGTCTTTGTTTGCGTATAAAAGTTCGTACAATCCTATTCTTAAAACATTTCTGTCAATTATGGAAATCTGGGCAATTGGCCATTCTGGTGCTGCCTTTTCAATTATTTTATCTAAGTCTGGAATATGTTTTTCTACGCCTGCAGAGAGCTGATAAATAAAATCCAAATCTTCCAGTCCGGGACCAAAATCCTTGATATCTCTTTCAATAATATCTTTTAACATCCCCTTCTTGTCGTAGAAATCCCATTCATATAAAGATTGTAAAACAATTGAACGTGATAGATGTCTGGATGCCATTAATTTTTAAATCTAAATTTTTAATTTTTAAGAATTAAGAAATTATTTATAAAATTATAAAATTAAAAATTATAAAATTATTTCCCGACTACTGCTTCTTCATGCTTGTGCTCTTTTTCAGCTTTTGCTATTTCTTTTTCTCTGGTTTTCTTTTCTTTTTTTGTAAGACCGGCCAAAACATTAATCACTTCTTTTCCCTTGTAAAATCCACAATTTCTGCAAGCTGTGTGTGACAAAATTGGTTTTTTGCATTTTGGACAAACAGTTAAAACAACCCTCTTAATGTTTTTATGCATTCGGGTCTTTCCTACTTTTGACCTGGTATGTTTGTGTCGTGGAACTGCCATTTGTTTTATATTTTAAATTTAAATAAGTATTTATATACTATAACATTTCACGAGATTTTGCAATACCCTCCCCTAAAACGGCGGGACCTCCTTGTAGTTTGGAGTTGTTGTATTCTTTGGCGCGCTGATGTTAACTTGTTGGGTGGCACTGCAACATTGATATGGGTCACAGATTTTTAACTCTACAACAGGAGATCCTGGTGAAGTAAATGTCCATGAAGTGTTTCCCCTCACGTTGTTTGTGCCTGCTGTGCCAAATTTCCAGGTGTAGTTATTGACCGAAGAATCTCTGCAGTTTGATTGTGTGCCTTGGATGGTATAGCAAGAAGATGCATCTGTGAAGCTAACAACATCTCCAACCGTTGGACTGGATGGACTGCGGGTAAAACTTGGGAATGGGCTTGGGTTTGGAGGGGTCACAACGGCTATTGCTGCGTTCTTGTCTGTTGAACCTCCATTTGGCGTGTTGTAGTAATACCAAACAGGATTATGACTGGAGTCTTCAGAACATAGTTCTCCGCCGGATCTTGTTGTTTCGCAAACTCTTACTCTCCAATAATATGTCTTGTTGTAATTTAAGTGGCATGTGGTTCCGGCAGTGCAAGGACTGTTGTCGGTGCCAGGAACAATTGGAACGACATGGGCGTTTGAGCCGCTGCTTACCACACCGGACGTGGTTACCGTTGCCTTGTATTTTGGATTGTTAAAATTCCTGTTGTCGTCAACCTCAACAAAAAACCTGGATTCTAAATCATTTTGGTTGTTGAAAAACTTCCAACTCAAATTCAATTGTTCTTCTGCGGCTACTCCTGTGCACGTGTTTAAAACAAAGTTCAAATAGCTTGCAAATGGTGGCTCATCTTGGCATGGGGTTCCCGAAGTTAGAGTACACTGGCACACACCACCTACCAAAGACATATATGTTGCAGGGCAAGTTGCAGGCGTCCAATCCCCCCACATTCCACCTGTTTCACAATATCTAGTTTGACTTGCACAAGTGTTACATGTTTGG
>Ga0172379_10004342_pt1 | contig 21103 bp, 18 predicted proteins | sample GrowelOW334metaG_FD_119756 | JGI IMG/M metagenome (GOLD analysis project Ga0172379, IMG submission 119756) | Groundwater microbial communities from an aquifer near a municipal landfill in Southern Ontario, Canada - Groundwater well OW334 metaG | ecosystem: Environmental > Aquatic > Deep...
GATGCGCTTTCTTTGTGTTCAATATTTTCGCCAACAACTGTCTCATCCCGTGTGAAGGCTTCCTCTTGATATTTTTCCTTCCCGTCTGCATAGGACCGCTGGATCAACCGCCCGCTTGGGGTATAGTATCGGGCAATCGTCAATCGGATCGCCGATCCGTCCGTTAACGGAAACTGTCGCTGCACCAATCCTTTTCCAAAACTTGTTTCGCCGACGATCAATCCGCGGTCCCAATCCTGGATCGCGCCGGAGACGATTTCGCTGGCGGACGCCGAGCCATTGGAGAGCATGATAATAAGCGGAATATTTTCATATTCACTGTTCGTATAGGCGAAGTATTCTTCGTCGAATTCCGACCGGCGGCCTTTGGTATAGACCACTTTTCGAGGGGAACCGTCCGGCGATGCACTCAAGAAAAGATCGGACATCTTCACTGCTTGATCTAAGTACCCGCCGGGATTTGCACGAAGATCGATGATCAACCGCTTCATCCCCTGTGATTTTAATTTTTGCAACGCCGCCAGCATTTCCTTATTCGTCGTCTCGGCAAAACGGGTAACATTAATGTAACCGATATGATCGTCAAGCATTGTTGACACATCGACACTGTACAGCGGGATCACGTCGCGGACAATCTCGAATTCCAGAAGGTCCTTGATCCCCTGTCTGAAAATGCTCACAGAGACTTTTGTCCCTTTTGGACCCTTGAGGGATTTCATCACCTGATCATTCGTGAATCCAATAGAACTCTTCCCGTCGATCTTGACGATCTTATCATTTGACATGATCCCAAGGATTGCACTTGGTCCGCCGCCGATAGGCTGGACCACGGTTATGGTATCGTTCACAACGGAAAATTCGACCCCTATTCCTTCAAACTTGCCTTGAAAATCCTCGGTGACACGCTGCATCTGCGACGGTTTGATATACACAGAATGAGGATCGAGATCGTTCAATAATCCGTTGATGGCATCTTCGGTCAATTTTTGAGAGTCGACATCTTCGACATAATATTTTTCCGTAAGACTCAGCACATCTTTGAACTTGGATAACTGTTCGTAGATGTTATCACCGGAGATCAAGTGATTTACTTGAAATCCACCCACAAACGCAGCAACAACCACTACTGTGATCAGTGGAATTGAAAAACGCTTCTTCATAATTACGCTCCTAATATCTTCTCTCATAAATAATACAATGTTTTTTAAAAAATGACTGATTGAATGAATATGAGTCCTGAGTATGCTAAGCAAATAACGATAAAATGCTTTGAAAAGCAACCATCCCCATTTCACATTACAGGAAACAAAATTCAACTTCTATCACCATCTTATCCTTCGGGGCGCATTTGTGGGAAAAATATCACATCCCGGATATGGTCTTGCTGCGTGAGCAGCATCACTAAGCGGTCAATTCCAATTCCAAGTCCGGCCGTTGGGGGCATGCCGTATTCAAGCGCACGCAGAAAATCTTCATCCATCGTCTGGGCTTCATCATCCCCCCGTTCACGGAGTTTGACCTGCTCTTCAAAGCGGGCACGCTGATCCAACGGATCGTTTAATTCGGAAAATGCGTTGCAAATTTCCTGCCCGTTGATAAATCCTTCGAATCGTTCGACCAATCCTTCTTCACTCCGATGCTTTTTGGCAAGCGGAGATAATTCGACAGGATAGTCTATGATGAATGTCGGTTGAATGAGATGCGGCTGAACAACGCTGCTGAAGATCTCGTCAATGATTTTCCCTGCACCCGATTTTGGATCCATCTCAATATGTAATTCTTCAGCGATCGAACGAAGGTCCGCTTCTGTTTTACCGCGGAGCTGTTTGCCGGAATATTTCTCGATCGCACCGAACATCGTCAGCCGCTGCCACGGAGGAGTAAAACTAATCTGATTTTCGCCCAACGTCACCGATGCATTTCCATTCAGCGCCAGGGCAACTGAATGAACCATCTGTTCAACCAGTTCCATCATCCAGAGATAATCCTGATACGCGACGTATAATTCCATCATGGTAAATTCAGGGTTGTGCGTCCGGTCCATCCCCTCATTGCGAAAATCTTTCGCAATTTCGTACACTCCGTCAAATCCCCCGACGATCAAACGCTTCAAATACAATTCATCGGCGATGCGCAAATATAACGGCATGTCAAGCGCATTATGGTGGGTCATAAACGGACGTGCGCTTGCACCGCCATAGATCGGCTGCAAAGCGGGAGTTTCGACTTCGAGAAAATTCTTCTCATCCAGAAATTTCCGGATCTGCCGCAGGATCATCGACCGCTTCAGGAATGTCTCGCGCACTTCCGGGTTCACGGCGAGATCGACGTACCTCTGACGGTAGCGAAGTTCTTTGTCCGAGAACGGATCGAATGTCACCTTATTCCCCTGTTCGTCGGTCCGTTCCTTCACAATGGGAAGCGGACGCATCGATTTGGAGAGCAGTTCATACCGCTGTGCGTGGATCGAGATTTCACCCGTCTTCGTTTTAAAGACATATCCTTCGACACCGATGATGTCGCCGATATCGAGAAGCTTAAAATGATCATACGGCCCGCCAAGATCGTCTTTTTTCAAATAGACCTGGATCTTTCCCGTCATATCCGATACATGGCAAAACGATGCCTTCCCCATTCGTCTCATGGACATGATCCTGCCGGCAACCGAGACGATCCACTGAGGGGCATCATCCTTGAACGCGCCGAGGATCTCCTTTGCCGTTGCATTCCGGTCGAACCTGTAGGGATACGGATTCACCCCCGCTTTGCGAAGCTCATCAACTTCTTCGCGCCGGCGCTTCATTAATTCATTTAACTCTTCGTGATATTCTTTTTGTTGTTCCATGAGCGGGTTACAATTCTATTTTGTCCGTGAAAAATTTGCCAGCTCGACACATACATCATTTTGTATTTTTTCTGCCACTCGAGTCGGTACAGTGTAATTATTTGCGATCATTGAAAAGACGAACATCTCCCCGTCGGCACTGGTCACATAGCCGGACAACGAACGAACATACCCGATATATCCTGTTTTCGCATGAACATTCCCTTCCGCTCTCGTTCCCTTCATCCTGTTTTTAATTGATCCGTCAACTCCGGCAATGGGGAGCGATTCGTAGAACGGTAAAAAAGAATTTTCGCGGGAGATCCCTTCGAGAATACTGACAATATCTCTCGGCGTGATGAGATCCATCCGCGACAGCCCTGAGCCGTCGGCATACTGCAATCGAGCGGTGTCGACACCCCATTGCCCAAGAATATCGAATGCGACCTTCCTTCCATTATCCACCGATCCGATTCCGTACTTCTCTTTCCCCATCGTGCGGAGAACCTGTTCGGCATAAAAATTTTGACTCGGTTTATTGATCGTTCGGACAATGACAGCGTACGGAACCGAAGTGAACGAAGCGACATGCTGAAATCCGTTGTAGTGCAGTGAATCGCCGGTATCATCGATATCAATCGGTTGTCCACTCGCCGCTATTCCTTTCGATGCCAACACTTCTTTGAGCACCGTCATCGTGTACAATGTCGGATTATCGACTGTCACCGATTCGAGATACGGTTTCTTGTTCATGGAGAGTGATCCGCGAACAACGATCGTATTCGTGCCCCGTTTTCGAAGGAATGAAATGGTGTTCACTGAATCCGCTTCATCCGCTGTCGACGTTTGATTGATCAGCGTGACGTATGAAGTGGCAGGATCGACGGAGAGCGAGCAGGTGTCGCCGGTGATCGCTCCCGGAGTGATCGTGATGTCAACGCAATTATCGTTGAACGAAATGCCGCTCGGTTGTGCTGCATAGTAATCTGTTTCGTACCCTGCAGCCCACCCATCCCCGTATACATCATCGTCGAAACAATTATCATCGCCGATAAGATTCCCCTGGATTTTTTTGATGCCGAGAAACGACAGGGTGTCAGCCCATTGTTGGAACGTCTCCGTCACATTCCCGTCATTATACCGTCCTGAAATAGTCGGATCTCCGCTTCCTTTGAGAATGAGGTCTCCGTACAACGTGCTGTCTTTCACCTGGCCGTTCATGAATACTTCGGTGAAGTAGCGATAGTTCGGGGTTAACGCAATGGTTGCGGACGATGTCGTGAATAATTTCATATTCGACGCCGGCATGAACATCTTCTTCTCATTCCGGGCATATACCACTTCCCCCGATTTCAACGATTTGATCAAGACGCCCCAATGCGCGTTGTCAAACTGCGGATCGTCAAATTTTTGAACGAGGGAGTTTCTCAATTGCTCAAGGGAAGTGTCGCCTCCATCGAGCGACGATGATACAGTCCCGCATCCGGCGAACATCATGATGGCGCTGCCGAGCACAGCGATCGGTAAGAAATATTTTTTCATCATGGCTGGGCCTTTCCTGAAGGATATGAGGGCAACGTCAATCGATCCGGTGCAGTTCTGCTGGTCAATGCAGAAATTTCATACAATTGTTCGGCATGCCGTGGTTTCACCTGGTCCCAGCTGAATCTCCAATTCCAATTCCCCAGTGCAGTCCCGGGCAGGTTCATCCTCCCTTCGGTTCCTAATCCTAATATATCCTGAAATGGAAAAACTGCGATATCCGCGACGGAGCGCGATGCCAGTCTGATCAAATCCCAATGAATGTCCTTCGCTTCGGTTCCGAGATACCGTTTGATAAACTCGCGTTCCCGTTCGGTTGCCGTGTGAAACCAGCCGATCGTCGTATCGTTGTCGTGGGTCCCGGTATAGACAATCGTGTTCGTGCTATAATTATGCGGAAGGAAACTGTTGGCAGCATCCCCGGCAAAGGCAAATTGCAAAATACGCATACCCGGGAAGTTATACCGGTCGCGGAGTTCGAGCACGTCGGGAGTCAACACACCGAGGTCTTCAGCAATGATCGCCAGCGAACCTAATTTTTCTTTAATGGCATCGAATAGTTCGCTTCCCGGCCCCTTCACCCACCGTCCGCGTTCGGCGGTTTTTTCTGTCGCAGGAATTTCCCAGTATCCGGCAAATCCGCGGAAGTGATCGATGCGTACAATGTCGACAAGCGTCAACGTCATTCGTATTCTGTCGATCCACCATTGATATCCGCTCTCGTGCATTTTCTCCCAGCGATACAACGGGTTTCCCCACCGCTGCCCTGTAACGCTGAAATAATCGGGCGGAACACCGGCGACATGCGTCGGTTTCATTTCTTTATCGAGATGAAACAACTGCGGATTTGCCCACACATCAGCGCTTTGGTACGCAACGAAAATAGGGATATCACCGACGATCTGAATTCCCTTGTTATTGGCATGCTGCTTCAAAGCAAACCATTGTCGGTAAAAACACCATTGCGTGAATTTCCAAAAATTGATTTCCGGAGCCAATTCTGTGCGTACGGCGTTCATCGCTGCCGGCGTACGTTTTGCGATCTCGGGATCCCACGAACTCCATTCCTTGCCGTTATACTTTTCGATCAACGCCATGAACAGCGAGTAGTCATCCAGCCAGCTGTTTTGTTTCTGGTTGAATGAGGTAAAATCATTTTTATCGTTAGCAGTCCCTTTGGTAAAAAATGCCTCTGCCGCTTTTCGAAGTCTACTCATCCGGAATGTGCGCACAATCCCAAATTCGACCTTCCCGGTTTGAAACGGAGGGAGGTTTTGTAATTCAATTTCAGGCAGCCATCCATGCCGCACCAATTCCTGAAGATCGATCAACAACGGTTCTCCGGCAAAGGCCGAAAGTCCCATGTACGGCGAATCCCCCATCCCGACCGGACCAAGAGGAAGCGTTTGCCATATCTTCTGTCCTGCAACGACAAGCCAGTCGATGAAATGATATGAGGAACTGCCGAGATCGCCTGATCCGAACGGACCGGGAAGGGATGTCGGGTGCAATAGAATTCCCGAAGAGCGGTTGAATTTCATAATTGGTTCAAGAGTCCTTGCTCATATTTAATGATTACAAAACCGGCGATGCAGTCGATTTTAAATTTTTAATCTCCTTTGGAGTAAGAAACCTCCATCGGCCTCTGCCGAGACCATGGAGCGTCAATCCGGCATAACTGATGCGGTGGAGCTTATCCACTTCATATCCGAACGATTCGAACATTCTGCGGACCTGTCTGTTCTTCCCTTCATGAATATGAAGGACTACTTCTTTTGATTTCGTCCCGGGGATAATATCTATTTCCGCCGGAGCGGTTTTTCCGTCTTCAAGGTACACACCCGAAACAAGTTTTTGCGCGTGAACCGCATCGAGCGATTTGCTCAACGACACGTGATATGATTTGATCACATTGCTTGACGGATGCATGAGTTTATTCGCCAATTCTCCGTCATTCGTCAGCAGCAACGCCCCTGTTGTCTGCCTATCCAATCTCCCAACCGGGTAAACCCGTTCTTTTACATTGACCAGATCAAGCACCGTTCGCCTGCCGCGCTCATCATTGACCGTGGTAATAAAATCTTTCGGTTTATTCATCAGGATATACACAATGTTCTGAGCAAGTGAAATTGAACGTCCGTTCACCACGATGGAATCTTTGTGAGGATAAATTTTAACGCCGAGCTCAGTGACAACAGAGCCGTTGACTTCCACTTCACCGTTGGTGATCAATTCATCGGCAGCGCGGCGTGATGCGATACCTGCCATTGCGAGAAATTTGTTTAACCGAATATTTTCTGGAAGAACGACTTTACCTTCGTTTTCCACTTTGTCCACCCTGATGCGGGCTGGCCGGGCTCGTCCTGCTGCCGGTCGTGTTCGGGTGTTTCGGCCGGCATCACGCTTTGGACGATCGGATGGTTTTCTTCCGCTGTTTCTCTTTCGATCGTCGTTTCGTCCGGGGTGCTCGCTACGGCCGGTTCTTCGCTCTCTATGTTCGTTTGAATGTCTAATGATTCAACCCCTCTCTCACTGAATATAATACTTGGTTTCGATTCTTGTATTTCACCGATCGGTTCGACGTTCTCTTCCCCGGCAGCTTCCTGCGTCGGAACCGGAGCGTCGTTAATTTCGGTTTCCGTTCCCTGCGCGGTTTCAACAGAAGGGCCGTCCGCAATCGGTTCGACGGAAGGAACTTCTGACTGAACTGCTTCTTGTGATTCCGGTTGTTCCGGATTCGCTGGTTGTTCGGTTTTTGTTGGGTTCTCTGCAGGCTCCAGCGGTGCCTTGATCTTCACCCTAGGCTGTTTCTGTTCTTTCGGTTTTTGCTTTACCCCTTCATGTCCCTCAAGACGTTCTTCGAGTTCTTCCTTGAATTCCAGCTGCTGCTGTTCGGCAAGAAGCCTTCGATCGACTTCGGCTTCAGTTTCGCCAATCAACTCTTCGATCTCGCGCGGCTTCGGCAAGTCAGTGATATCGTTCAGTCCAAAATGCTCGAGGAATTTTTGTGTCGTGCCGTACAACAACGGGCGGCCGGGAGTGTTCGCCCTACCGGAAATGTAAATCAGGTCCTTCTCGAGGAGGGTCTTCATGATGTAATCGACATTCACGCCGCGGATAAATTCGACTTCAACTTTGGTGATCGGCTGTTTGTATGCGATGATCGCAAGCGTTTCAACGGCGGTGACTGATAGCCGTCTTCGGGCTTTCTCCTTTGCCAGCTTTCCCACCCATGCCGAGAACTGTTCCTGTGTCGCATGCACATACCCGCCGGCGATCTCCAATATTTTAAAGGAGCTTCCGGCTTTTGCATATCCCCGGTTCAATTCGGCAACCGCCTTTTTGACTACATCGGCATTGACCGTCAACTGTTCATCCGGCGGAAGTTCCTTGCCCGCTTCATCGAAGATCGACCGAATAAATCTGGCATTCACCGGTTCATCGGACGCAAAGATCAGCGCTTCGATAATATTTTTTACCTCGACCGAAATTTCGACAACTTCCGTTTGTTTCGGTTCAACCGATTCACTCACGCGGCGACCTCCGTCGGTAATTTGACAATCGTAACATCTCCATACGGTTCAAACTGACTGATCGCAATGATCCCCTGTTTCATCAATTCAAGGACGGCGACGAAGGTGACGACGATCCTGATTTTTTCCGTCATCATCAATGCAATTTCGTACAGCGAAACGACATCCTTTTCCCTGAACAGATTGACGATGTATTCCATCTGTTCATCGATGTTCACGTTCATTTTGTTGATCTCGTGAACATGTTTCCGGGGCATTTTATTCACCGCATACTGGAATGCCCGGATCAAATCGAACAATGTCACGTCACGCAGTAAATTCTCGTCCTCTTCGACAGCCATCACTTTCGGATCATGTTCGAAGTTCCCGCGGTACGCCAGCTTCCGCTGATGGACCTGCATCCGTTCAAGTTCTTCCGCTTTCTCTTTCCACCGCTTATACTCAAGCAGCCGCCTCACCAGTTCGCCCCGCGGATCAAATTCTTCCTCATTCTCTCCGTCGGGATTCGGCAGAAGCATTTGCGCTTTGATCTGCATCAGTTCCGCCGCCGTGACAATAAATTCACCGGCGATGTCGAGATCTAATTCCTGAAGGTATTGCAGATATTCAAGGAACTCCTTGGTGATGCGGGAGATCGGAATATCGTAGATATCCAGTTCATCTCTTTTGATGAAAAAGAGAAGAAGATCGAGCGGTCCTTCAAAGTCTGTGAGCTTTACCCGATACATTGATTATCCGACCTTCATTGCAGTGTGAACATCATTCATTGTTTTGACCGCTTCAATTTTTGCGCGCCTTTCACCTTCGGCGAGAATTTCCTTTACTTCCGGCACATGCTGTTCATAATATTTTCGTTTTTCCCGGAGCGGTGCAAGCACGCCGGCGATCTTCGCCGCACAATTATTTTTGCAGTCGACACAGCCGAGGGCGCCGGATTCGCACCCCTGCCTGATTTCCAATTCTTCCGATACGTTGAATTTTTTGTGATAGGAAAAGACAGTGCAGACATCCGGTCTCCCCGGATCGTTCTTGCGCACCTTGAGTGGATCGGTCACCGCCGTCCGAATTTTCTTTTGGATCTCTTCCGGAGAATCGGAAAGCAAAATGGTGTTGCCGAGCGATTTGCTCATCTTCTGGCTGCCGTCCAGTCCGGTCAGGCGTGCAAACTTTGTCAATTTCGGTTCTGGTTCCGGGAACACTTCGCCCCACTGATTGTTAAATTTGCGCGCGATCTCTCTGGTAATTTCAATGTGCGGGACCTGATCTTCGCCGACGGGAACAACATTCCCTTTGTACAGCAAAATATCAGCTGCCTGCAGCACGGGATATCCAAGATGCCCGTAGACAAGTGTTTCCATATTCAAATCGCGGACTTGATCTTTCAGCGTAGGATTACGTTCCAGTCTCGCCGTCGTTATGAGCATTGAAAAGATTAGGTGGAGCTCTGCATGTTCTTTAATTTGCGATTGCCGGAAAATGGGGCTCTTTGCCGGATCGATTCCTGCCGAAAGCCAGTCAATCACCATATCGATGGAATTTTGATAGAGGTCGGTCGTATCCAGATTCGTGGTAAGCGCATGATAATCAGCAATCAGATGAAAATTATCATAGTCATGTTGAAGTGATACCCAATTTTCTAATGCTCCGACCAAATGTCCGATATGAAGTTTTCCGGTCGGACGCATTCCGCTTAAGATTCTTTTTTTCTGCTGGGCCAATTGTTTCTTTATGTAATTATGATTTGAGAATATGACTGTGTCGTTGTCGAATACGCATGGAACACGTTATTGCATAAACAGGTACGGTTTCCAGCGGTCGTCAAGATTACCGACAAAGTGACGAATGAATGTAACATGGTTCGGCCTCATCGGTTTTCGAAGCAGCGGCATCATTGCTTCTTCCGGAGTTCGATCTCCTTTTCGGTTGTTGCACTTCACGCATGCCGCGACAAGATTTTCCCACGTTTCTTCTCCTTTTCTTGATTTCGGCATGATGTGATCGACCGTCAAGGGAACATCCCCCCGACCACAGTATTGGCAGCGATGTCCATCGCGACGCAATATATTTTTCCGGGAAAGAATAATTTTTTTATAAGGTACACGAATGAATGAAGACAGCCGTACGACACTCGGGAATGGAATGGCTATCGAAACAGAACGAATTGTTTTTCCGTTGCTTGTTTCAACCATTTCTGCCTTCCCAAGGAAGAGCAAAATGATTGCTTTTTTGACGTTACAAACACTTAACGGTTCATAATTTTGGTTTAAGACAAGAACCTTGCTATTTAAACGTCCGTGAATACTTTTCGCCTGAAATAAAGAACTGAAGGCGTCTATCCTCCTTACCGGAATCAGTTGAATCCGGAGAGTGCATTAATGCAATAATTCGTTGTATTGAAAGGGCTTTCCTGATTACGAAAGTCTTTAATTTGAATATCTTTTCCTATAAACCTCACATGACACTTTTGATGCCGACTGTTTGTACCGGTTATACCAGTAGAAATATAAGAAGGGCGGGGACAATTATCAATTACGAATTGATAAATAAAGGGGAACGGCGATAAAAGGAGGATTTCCCGGATCGGCGGGTTACTTGAAGGGCTTATACCTCTTTTTAATTTCAGAGATCGAATCTCCTCCAAATTTCTCTAAAAATGCATTTGCGAGTACCGGAGCAATTACAGCTTCGCCGATAACAGATGCAGCCGGAACCGCGCAGACATCTGACCGTTCATACCGTGATTGTGCATTTTTTTTCGTTTTAATATCGACTGTCCGCAAAGGATTTGCAAGTGTCGAGATCGGCTTCATTGCTCCCCGAAAAACAAGCAATTCCCCGTTTGTCACCCCTCCTTCTAATCCTCCCGCCCGATTTGTCGGACGAATGAAAGTTCCCTTTTTGTCGATAAATATCTCATCGTGTACTTCGGACCCGAATCGCCGTGCATTTTCGAATCCATCTCCGATTTCAACTCCCTTGACAGCATGAATCGACATCAGAGCCTGCGCACATTGCCCGTCAAGTTTACGGTCGTAATGGACATAACTTCCGAGCCCGACAGGAACGCCGGAAACGATCACTTCAAATATCCCGCCTAGCGTATCCCCTTTTTTCTTGCACGATTTAATGGCGGCGATCGCGCGCTCTTCGGTTTTTTTATCAAGGATCCTGACTTCGGATTTATCACCGGCATCGGCAACAGCATTGGCGGAAGTTTTTTCGATCATGGAAAGGATCAACGTATCGACCTTCTCAATATCTTTTATTTCCACCGAACCGATGGAGAGAACGTGGCTGCCGATCCCGATGCCGAATTCTTCAAGGAATTTCCTGGCAATCGTACAGCAGGCAACGCGCATGGCGGTTTCGCGTGCGCTTGACCGATCAATAACGTTTCGAATATCGTCGAATCCGTATTTCACGGTTCCAATCAAATCGACATGTCCGGGACGGGGAAGCGTAATCTTTTCGATCTCTTTCCCGCTCCCTTCAACGGACATTTTCTCCGTCCAATTCTGCCAATCCTTGTTCTTCACCAATAAAGCAATCGGTCCGCCAAGCGTCTTCCCGAAACGGACACCGGAAAGGATCTCCACCGTATCGGTTTCAATACGCATTCTTCCTCCCCTCCCATAGCCCTGCTGTCTTCTCCAGAGTTGATGGTTGATGTATTCGCTCGAGATGGATAAACCGGCAGGAACTCCTTCAACAATTCCAACCAGTGCCTGACCGTGTGATTCGCCTGCAGTGAAATATCGTATCATAAAGAATTTAGAATATTTGATTCAACATCAATTACCTGTTCCATTTTCCGTTCTGTTTCACCATTTGCCTGCCAATGATAAGCTTTTGAATCTCATTTGTTCCCTCAAAAATTTTCAACACCCGTGCATCGCGGTAGAACCGTTCGACCGGCAGATCACGGGAAAATCCCATCCCCCCGTGAATCTGCAGCGCCTTATCGGCGATCTCGGAGACCGCTTCGGAACAATATAATTTCACGATCGCTGCATCGAGCGTGATATCCTCTTTGGCATCATGCTGAAACGCGGTTTTGTACACCATATTTTCCATTGCATAGATGTGCGTCGCCATATCCGAGATCATAAACTGGACCGCCTGAAATTTCGAGATCGGTTCATCGAACTGCTTCCGCTGTTTCGAATATCCTACGGACATTTCCAAAAGTTCCTTCGCTGCACCGAAACAGCATGCACCAAGTCCAAGCCTCCCTGAATTTAAAGTCTCCATGGCAACTAAAAATCCCCTCCCGTCCACACCGATCAAATTTTCTTCGGGAATCTCAACATTATCAAACGCGACGGCATTTGTTGCACTGCCTCTGATCCCTAGTTTTTTTTCATTCGGCCCGACGCTGACACCGGGAAATCTCCGCTCGACCACAAATCCTGAAATTCCTTTTTCCGTTCGTGCAAACACCGAAAAAACATCCGCAATGGATCCGTTCGTAATCCAGACTTTCCCGCCGTTCAGGATCCACGTATTTCCCTTCTTCTCTGCCCGTGTTTTCAGATTGAACGCATCTGATCCCGCATCGGCTTCCGTTAAGGCAAATGCGGCGATCAATTCACCCGATGCGAGTTTGGGAAGATATTTATTCTTCAATTCTTCCGAGCCGCCGATCAGAATGGCATTGGCTCCGATCGATTGATGAGCACCGATCATTGCCGCGGTTGAACCGCACGCACGCGAAATTTCTTCCTGCTGGATGCAAAAACCGACCTTTCCGAATCCGCCTCCGCCATACTCCTCAGGGATCGACGTGCCGAAAAATCCGACATCGGCAATTTTCTGGATAAGAGATTTTGGAATTTCTTCGTTTGCATCAATGGACGCAGCGACAGGGAGAATCTCGGCTTTGGTAAAATCGCGAGCCATGTCGCGAAGCATCCGATGTTCAGCGGTAAATGGAAATATGTTCAATGAAATTTTTCGCTCGATAAATGATACATTGAATATACAAAAAATCCGCACCATCATACAAAAAAAAAGCCGTTGAATCTTCTTCAACGGCTTTACGTTTGGACATCCGCCGATCTTACGGGATCATGACCGCAACAAACCGCGCCCCTCCCTGCGCCCCTTTAACCCGAAGCATCAATGCGTCACCCGATTTTTTCGATTTCACAATTTTTTGGAAATCGGCAACCGAACCGACCGGCTTCCGGTCTGCTTCCAGGATCACATCGTTGACACGCAGGCCGCGGTTCGAGGCTTCACTGAAACTCTTCATATCGCTCACCAGTACGCCGCTTGAGACATCGAGGTCTTTTAACGTTTTATTGTCGGCCTTCTTCACCGAAAATCCGAGATTGTCGAAGGCAATTGATTTCGATGCCGCTTCTTCCGATGAAGAGCCGGATTCGTCGTTCGAACCGTCATTCAGGGCTGTATCCGTTTGTTCTGTCCGGGGTTTCAGCGTTACGGTCTTCTCGATTGTCTTTTCATCGCGCCATATTTGCAGCTTCACTTTGTCGCCGGGGTGCTTTGCCGCAATGTAGGTCTGCAGTTCGTTCGGCGCTTTCAATGGTTTCCCGTCGATCGTCAGTATGATGTCTCCTGCCTTCACTCCGGCGGACTTTGCGGCTTCCCCGATCACATCCTGAACAAATACTCCTTCGGCTTTGTCGAGTCCGTTCGCCTTCGCAATTGTTTCATCGACGATCGATATTGAGACTCCGATGTATCCCCTTTCCACTTTCCCGAATTGAATAAGATCTGTCGCAACCGTTTTGGCAAGATTGATCGGGATCGCAAATGAATACCCTTGATACCGTTGATTGGTGGTCGCAATAGCGGTATTCATCCCGATGACTTCTCCATAAATATTCACGAGCGCACCGCCGCTGTTCCCGGGATTGACCGCTGCATCCGTCTGAATGAAATTTTCGATTCCATAACTGTCATTGATGATCCGGATACTCCGTCCGATGTAGCTGATGATCCCCGCCGTGACCGTCGACGTGAGTCCCAGCGGATTTCCGATGGCAAGCGCCCATTGTCCCACCTGCACATCGTCGGAATTTCCGAGTACCGCAACCGGGAGATCGCTTGCTTCGATCCGGATAACGGCAACATCCGTCAACGGATCGGTTCCGATCAATTTTGCTTTGAATCGCCGCGTATCGTTGAGCACGACTTCGATCCCGTCATCGGCGGCATTTTCGATCACGTGGTTGTTGGTGAGGATATAACCATCCTTGCTGACAATGACACCGGATCCCGAACCCTGAGTTTGCTCATCAGGCATCTTGAATTTAAAATCGGGGAAGAAACGAAAGAACTCGTCTCCGTGCGGATTCTTTGTCGCTTTGGTGGTGACAATGATCGAGACAACGGACGGCGTCGCTTCTTTCGAGACCTTAACAAATGCGTCGTTCGCCTCTTGAAGATTGATATCGGTTTTTTGGACTTTCCTGTCGGAACCGAGCTGGACTTTTTTCTGCTGCGCAAATCCAAGATTCACGCCGTCGAAATCAGACACGAGGACGGCGCCAAAAATAATACCGATCGAAATAAAAAATATCGCTGCAATGATGGATCGTTTCATAAAAATATATTCTCCTTTTAATTATCTGTTGCTGTACAACAATGATAGTGACCGTAAAGTTCTGCTTCCTTCGATATGGTATCGAAGATACGACTGTACAACATCTAAAATTTCATCCTTCGATGACGATGAAAGTTGTAACGACACTGTTTTTGAAAGTTCGCTCGTTTGTAAAAAGTGCAGCGACCGCAAAATCCCCCCGGATATCCTCACACCACCCGCGTTCGTTCCCTCGGAGCAGGCGGAACAGACAAATTTTCCATCCGACAAACGAAGCAGGACAAAAGGGAATTCATGGTCATGAGCGTTTCGCCCGCACCGTTCGCACGACGCTAAACTCAATCCAAATCCAAAATTCTCGAACAACCGCAATTGAAAAGCGATGAAGACATTGATGCTGTTCTTCACGGCCTCGTCGATGGCGCGGAGTGAATCGATAAGAAGCGTGAAGACCGTTTCATTCTCCGCTTCATCGTGCATCGCCATATCCACCAGCTCGATCAGCGCAAGTCCGGTAAACAATTTTTCGGATTCTCCCTGCAGCCGATTGTGATGACGAACAATCTCGCTTTTCGAAAGGAGGTGAAGGTCCCGGTGTTCCTTTTTGTACAGCACGATCGACGAATGTGTCATCGCTTCGAGCGAGGACCCGAATGTATTTCCTTTGGGATTGCGCGCTCCTTTTGCTATAATCCGTATCTTGCCGAATTTTTTGCTGTAGACAGTTACGATCTTGCTGGTATCGCCGTAATTCATAGACCGTAAGACAACCGCTTCCGTCTCTTCGATCATATGCCGGGGGCTTTCGTTAATGACGCTTTGTACGGCGGGTAATGGACACCTTTTTCTGTGATGATCGCCGTGATGAACTGATGCGGAGTAACATCGAATGCCGGTGAAAATACCGAAACGTCCTCCGGTGCGATCCGTTTTCCGGACACGGAGAGAACCTCGTCCGCACTCCGGTCCTCAATCGGAATCTCATCACCGGTACTCAACGATACATCAATTGTCGATGACGGCGCCGCGATATAGAACGGGATCCCATGCTCTTTCGCAAGGATTGCGAGATTGTATGTTCCGATCTTATTTGCCGAATCTCCATTCGCCACAATTCGATCAGCTCCAACAATGATGACATTTACTTTCTTTTGTTTGATCGTCCATGCCGCCGTGTTATCGGTGATCAATGCGGAAGCGATGTTATTTTTCTGCAATTCCCACATCGTCAATCGCGATCCCTGCAGCAGGGGACGGGTTTCATCCGCATAGACAAAAATGTTCTTCCCCTGTTGTGCCGCTGTCAGAATAACACCGAACGCCGTTCCGATTCCACCCGTGGCAAGCGCTCCGGTATTGCAATGGGTCAGGAGTATTGCGTTCTGCGGAATGAGATCAGCGCCGAACTTCCCTATGGCATCGCACATCGTCCGGTCTTCAGCATGGATTGCGGCAGCTTCGCGCTGCACAATGTCAAAGAGCATTGATGAATCTTTCATTGACGTTAGACGAATGCTCTTCTCCATTCGTTCCAGCGCCCAAAAGAGATTTTTTGCGGTCGGCCTTGTTTTCAACAGCAGCAATTTTTTCTCTTCAAATTCCTGTAGGAATTTTTCGACAGGTGCATGTTTATACCGCTGAACTCCAAGGACCAGTCCGTACGCGGCGGCAATTCCAATTAACGGGGCACCGCGGAGCCGCAGCGCAATGATCGCTTCGGCGATGACAGCGCAGTCGGATGTCTCGACGTACACCTCTTCGTTCGGCAGACGCGTTTGATCGAGAAACCGGACCGCACCGTCCATCCATTCAATTGATCGGATCATTGATATTTAAAATTTTAACTCCCGCCTCAGCGGGAGTCGTTGTTGACATCGGTTGACAACGTGCTACTCTTCAAAATGCGATAATGCTTTAAATTCGCGCACCCTGTCCTGGATTTTCAAATACGATAAATCGCGCAGTCCGTTCACCGAAATTTTTTCAACGCAGAACGATGCCATGGTGCTGCCGTAGATCACTGCCCGTTTGAAATTCTCATGGGAAAGGTCGTCCGTTTTGGCGAGCCACGCGGTGAATCCCGCCGCAAATGTATCTCCCGCTCCTGTGGGATCAAAAATATCTTCCAGCGGATATGCCGGCGCGGCAAAAATGTGATTATCGTGGAACAACAGCGCGCCGTGTTCTCCTTTCTTTATGATCAATGTCTTCGCGCCGAGTCCGCGGATCTTTTTTGCGGCCCGGAGCAGGTTCGATTCGCCCGCAAGCAGCCGTGCTTCGGAATCATTCAGGATGAACACATCGAACATCGGGATCGTCTTCAACAGTTCGTCTTTTTTGGTTTCGATCCAGAAGTTCATCGTATCCCCGACAACCAGTGCGGGATGATCGACCTGTTCAAGCACCCGGCGCTGGAGGACCGGATCGATATTCCCCAGGCAGATATATTTTGATTTTTTATACGACGGCGGTATTTTCGGATCGAATTTTTCGAAGACATTAAGATCCAGCGACAATGTGTCACGGCTGTTCAGATCGTAATGATATTTCCCGGACCATCGGAACGTTTTCCCGCCCGGGATCACTTCCAATCCCTCAAGGTCAATGCCGCGCTCGCGTAAAAAGTGAATTGCATCTTCGGGATAATCGCCTCCGACAACACCCACAAGCCGGACGGGCGAAACAAAATAACTGGATGCAATGGCAATGTAGACGGCAGATCCGCCGAGAACATTATCCGCTTTCCCAAACGGCGTTTCAATAGTATCAATGGCGACAGATCCGACAACAAGCATACTCAATGACATAACTCCTTTGACATGTTAACGATGATATTCCGAAAGCGTTCCGCCCTCTTTTCCCTGCACAATATACTCATGAACAACTTCTAATGCACGTACTTGACCGGGCCAGACCAACATTTTTTTTGCTCGTTCAAATGAACACCATTCATACGCGCTGTGTTCGTGTGATAACAGAGGATTGGTGCGGGGGGGGACTTGCATGGCAAAGACTACCGTATGATGTACTGTGTCGTGTTTCGCCGAATAGAATGTGTTGACATGAGGCACTACCCAAATTTTTTGCGGGTCATACCCGGTTTCTTCCGCCACTTCGCGAAGCGCAGCCTGCACGGCAGTCTCTCCGGTTTCCATCGAACCGGTCACGATCTGCCAGGTATTCGGATACACCGGTTCATCGTGCGAACGGCGAAGCAGTAAATATTTCGCTTCGGTATTCTCGAAAGAAAAAATAGATATCTCTACAATTGTACAAGAAATGTTTGGCATAGATTATCTGATTGATTTGATTTCTTTTTCCGTTAATTCCCGGACAGCACCAATCGGTAAATTCAAAAGGCGGAGTGGACCTATCGAAATTCGTTTTAACGAAATCACCGGGCACTCTACGGCATCGAACATCTTCCGTACTTGCCGATTTTTCCCTTCGACGATAGTGCAATGACAGGAGGTCGTTTGGCCGTGGAAAGAGATATTCTCGATCACCGCCGGAAGTGTTTTGTATCCATCGTTCAGCACGATTCCCTCGGAAAGCAGCCGTATCTGTGCTCGTTCCAATTTTCCGTCACATGCCACTTCGTAAGTCTTGGGGACCTTGGACCGTGGATTCGTCAATCGTTCCCCGAGCTGACTGTCATTCGTTATCAACAGTGCACCCGACGTATCTTTATCCAATCGTCCGACAGGGAAAAGATGCCCCTGCTCTTCAGGCAATCGTTCATCACGGTTCGGGAAAAAATCGTAGACCGTTTTTCGCCCCCGCTCGTCATTTTTCGTGGTGACAACATCGAGAGGTTTATTCAACAAGAAATATTTGAACTTTTTTTTGGAAGAAAGAGGTTCTCCCTTGACGACAATCGAATCACGATCCGGATCGACTCTGAATGCCGGCGAAGTTTTGACTTTTCCGTTTACGGAAACACTTCCTGCAGCAACAAGCTTTTCGGCTTCGGTTCGGGAACAATATCCCATCTTTGACAGAGCCCGGGAAATACTGACAACTCTCTTCACATGTTGTTTAGGTCGTTCCTGTCTCATCAATCTGTTAAACCTCTTACTCCGCCCCGACCTCGGGCAAATCGCACTGCATTCCGAACAGCTTCTGAGGCAGCCTCAGCTCCCATTTCGGCAACGAGATCGATCGGAGCAGACACGGCTCCTGTTGACAGCGCAAAGGTAACATCACCGTCAAATGTGGTATGGCAGGGAATAATGGCCCTTGCCATTCCGTCATGCCCTCTCTGGGCAACCCGGTACGTATCGACCTTATTTAATTTCACATTCGATGCGATCACAACAAGCGTCGTGTTGGTGTTCCTGGCGAGAAGATGTTCGGAGGTAAAACTTTTTAACCGATCCTCATTCGAGAAATGTTCTCCGTTAACACTGGCCCCGGCGATGATATTCCCATCTTTCCCGACAACATCTCCGACCGCATTGACCACTGCAACGGCACCAACAATTACGTTTCCAATGGTAATCGAGGCACTCCCTATTCCGCCTTTCATCGCGCGGTCGAATCCATTCCACTTTCCTACCACAGCACCGGTGCCGGCTCCGACACTTCCCTGTTCAAATTGTGCCGACGCCTGTTCGCACGCGAAGTACGCGTGTTCGGATGTGGGGAATATTTTCGAACTGCCGATGTTGAGATCGAATATAATCGCAGACGGAACAATAGGAACAGTTGCCCACGGAGTTTTGTAGCCGATCCCGTGCTCAACAAGATACTGCATCACTCCGTTGGCAGCACCCAGCCCGAATGCGCTTCCCCCCGAGAGGAGAATTGCATGAATTTCCTGTATCTGTTTATCGGGGGCAAGAGAAACCAATTCCCTCGAACCGGGAGACGATCCGCGGACATCGCAGCTTGCGACGGTATGGGGAGGACACAAAATAACGGTACAACCGGTAATATTTTTTTCGTCCGTGTAGTGACCGACTTTAATTCCCGGGATATCGGTAATCATAACAATAACTCTTTCCCGATTTTCATCATAGTTTCATCCGCGCAAGAATAATTCCGCACGCCATTGCGGCATTCAACGATTCAGCTTTCCCCAATGCGGGGATCTTCACCCGGTGATCGGCAAGCGCCGAGACATCGTTGCTTACTCCGTGAGACTCATTACCAATGACAAGAATAGATTTTTTTTCCCACTTGATCGTACGGAAATCGGAACTCTCATTCAATTCAGTCGAGTAAATCGAAAACCCTTCATGCCTGCTCTTTTTGAAGAAAGAGACCAGATCAGCATTGTCAATGACGGGGAGATGGAACAACGAACCCATTGTTGCCCGTACAACTTTGGGATTGTACAGTTCAACCGATTTCTCCCCGATCACCACCGCATCGACACCAAACCAATCACATGTTCGAATGATCGTTCCTAAATTTCCGGGATCATTGATCTGTTCTACGGCAACGATGAGCGCTGATTCCCGATGAAGAAAGTTTGCCAGAAGGTGAAGAGACGGCAGCTTCGGAAGGACGGCGATCACTCCCTGGGACGAAACGGCATCCGACAGCGAATCGACATCTTTTGCGGCAACTCCCAGCAGTTCTGCTCCGTTTTTTTTGATCCGGGAAATAAGTTTTTTATCTCCGCTCCTCTGTTCATCGTAGATCACCGTATCGATCGGTACTGAAGCATTCACCGCTTCTTCAATCGACTTCCACCCTTCAATAATGAATTTGCCTTCTTCTTCCCGGTATTTTTTTTGCAGCAGTTTTTTTACGACCGCTAACTTTTGTCTACTCATACACACCCCACACCTTCCGAAGGACATCGGAGATCTCTCCGATTGTCGCGTACGACTCGACGGATGAAAGAATATGCGGAATGAGATTGGCGGTTCCGGATGCTGCAACGGCAAGGTCATCCAATTTTTTCTTGACCGCATTTCCGTCCCGCCGCTGTTTCACATGATTGAGATCCGCAACCTGTTCATGCCGAATTGATTCATCGACTTTCAGCAGGGGAATATCATTCTGCTCTTCGGCGACAAATTGATTGACGCCGACGATGACCTTTTCCTTTGAGTCAATTGCCCTCTGGTACGTGTAAGAACTTTCTGCAATTTCATTTTGAAAATACTGCCGTTCAATCGCTTTTACCGATCCTCCCATCTCATCAATTTTTTTGAGATATTCCTTCGCCCTTGTTTCAATGGCTGCCGTCAGCGATTCGACATAGTACGAGCCTGCCAATGGATCCGCCGTGTCCGTCACACCGGATTCAAATCCGATCACTTGCTGCGTGCGCAATGCAAGCCGTGCCGATTCTTCCGTCGGCAATGCAAGTGCCTCATCTTTCGCATTCGTATGAAGCGATTGAGTCCCTCCGAGAACCGCTGCCAATGCTTGAATGGTCACACGGGGGACATTCGTATCTATTTGCTGTGCCGTTAACGTAGAGCCGCCGGTCTGCGAATGGAAACGGAGTTTCATCGCATCCGGGTTCGTCGCTCCGAATTCATCACGGACAATCTTCGCCCACAACCGCCGTGCCGCGCGGAATTTTGCGACCTCTTCAAAAAAATTATTGTGTGCGTTGAAGAAGAATGATAATCGGGGTGCGAATGTATCTATCGAAAGTCCTGTCGACAGAGC
>Ga0172379_10004343_pt1 | contig 21096 bp, 21 predicted proteins | sample GrowelOW334metaG_FD_119756 | JGI IMG/M metagenome (GOLD analysis project Ga0172379, IMG submission 119756) | Groundwater microbial communities from an aquifer near a municipal landfill in Southern Ontario, Canada - Groundwater well OW334 metaG | ecosystem: Environmental > Aquatic > Deep...
ATTTTTTCCTTAAGGCCGCGTACTTCATTGAGAACCAACTGCAGCGTTTGTTCGCCTTTTAGATTGGAAATGAACTTCTTTTTCTCTTCCTCAAGATCAGGCGCTTTCTTTACAGCCGACGGCCTGGGAGAATCGGTCCCGACGACGCCCGACATTTCCACCGCCTCTTTGGTGAAAAAACCCAACACGCCACCGATGCGGACAGATCGCTGCATGAGTACGCGCGCGCCCTCTCCGTATTTCGTTCGGATTTTACGCATACATTCGGAGTGAGACGGCGCTTGTTCTGTAAAATATTCCATCTATACTCCCTCTATCCTTCCAATCGGATTTCGCCGACGGCTTCAACCGTCGCATCCGATACTATTTCCGGCACGGAAAGAACGACAAGTTCCGGAATTTCTCGTTCGCTGCTTGATTTAACCAACGGACGAGCGGCTTCCGAACAGAGCACTACGGGAACAAGCCCACGTTCCTGCATGGCGGCAATCGACCTGGAAAGTGCTTTTATCCAAGCACGTTGTACCGCCGGTTCCAATGCGGCGACGGAACCACCGGCCGTATCAACCTTGCTATCCACGATTTTTTGTTCAAGAGCCTGATCGATTGTGAGCACGCGCAGCACTTTTTCCTCATCGGCATATTGAAGGCAAATTTGCCGCCCCAATGCCTGACGCGCTTTTTCCGCAAGAAAATTCGGATCCTTGGTAATCGGAGCATAGTCCGCCAAGGCCTCTAGAATTGCAACCATGTTGCGGATAGAAACTTGTTCACGCAAGAGGGCTTGCAGCGATTTCTGAATTTCACCGACGGAAAGAGACTTCTGTACTTCATCGACAACTGTCGGGTATTCTTTTTTGAGCGTTTCAAGGATGGCATTAGTTTCTTGCCTTCCGAGGATTTCCGACGAATGTCGTTTGATGATTTCCGTCAGGTGCGTAGCGATTATGGAAGGCGGATCAACGACGGTGTATCCCGCTCTTTCTGCGGCTTCCCGTTTATCCTCATTTATCCATAAGGCAGGGAGTCCAAATGCGGGATCTTTCGTTTTCTCTCCCGGAATGTCATCCTTAACGCCACCAGGATTGATGCACAGGAAATAACCCATCCGGATCTTGCCGCGACCGACGTCGACTCCCTTAATCTTGAAACAATATTCGGAGGGTTCAAGACGCATATTATCGATGATACGGATGCGCGGAACGACCAGTCCGAGATCGAGGGCTGATTCCCGCCGAATGCGAGTAACGCGTTCCAAGAGTTCGGCGCCTTTGTCGCGGTCAACCAAAGGAATAAGTCCATAACCGAGTTCCAGCGAAAGTGGATCAAGCGGTACCACCGGAGACATTTCCGACGGTTCCTCTTTGGCCTTTTTCGCTTGGAGTTCTTTAGTTTTAACATCTTCCGCGGCTTTCATGTCGCGCTTACCCAGGTTATAGGCAAGATACCCCATAAGAAGAGCCAGCGGGACGAGAACGTACCAGGGGAAACCCGGGAGTATGGCGAATATGCCGAGAACAAAGGCCGCGATCCAATAAATGCGCGCATCGCGGGAAAATTGGGAAGTCACGTCGCTGCCGAAGGTGCCGTCCGAAATTGAGCGAGTCACAATGATGCCTGTCGCCGTGGAAACCAGAAGCGACGGAAACTGTGATAAAAGACCATCACCAATGGTGAGGGCGGTATAGGTGCTGACGGCGATAGCGAGTCCCTCGCCATGGATAGTCATGCCGATGATGATACCGCCCAGTAAATTGATGACGGTAATGAAGATACCTATCTTAACATTTCCGGAAACAAACTTGCTTGAACCGTCCATCGCGCCATAGAAGTCTACTTCGCGTTGAAGATCATTTTTACGTTTGAGCGCTTCTTCTTCAGAAATCGATCCTGAATTGTACTCGGCTTCTATGGCCATCTGCTTTCCGGGCAGCGCATCCAACGTGAAGCGCGCGGCGACTTCCGCGACGCGGGTTGCGCCCTTCGTAATGACAACTGCCTGTACGGCTATGATGATGATGAAGATGACGAAACCGATGACGAGACCTTCGGAACCGCCCGTACCGACGACGAAGGTAGAAAACGCTTTAATCATTCTACCGTCGAATTTTGTTCCCTGAGAAAGGATGAGCCGTGTCGAAGAAACATTGAGGGCCAAACTAAATACCGTGGAAACCAACAAGATAGTCGGAAACACACTGAATTCAGTCGGTTTGCGAGTATAAAGTACAATCAAGAGGATGAGCAGAGCGATAATAAGATTGATCGCCATCAAAGCATCGAGCAGAATGGTCGGAATCGGGACGATAAGCATGACGACGACGCCGACGACGCCGACCGCGACGAACATATCGCTGCGATCTTTGAGGAAACTATCGGATAAAACCCGTCGTACGTCCGACATCGTCGATTACCGCCCTATGCGCCGGCCGCAAAACCGCGACCGCGCGCTTCATTTATCTTATTAACACGGGCGAGAACGACCGCGATCAACTGGTAGAACTGTTCGGGAATAATATCACCGATCTCTGCCTCCGCGTACAAAGCGCGAGCAAGCGGCCTATTCTCAACGACCGGCACCCCGTTGTCCTCGGCAATTTTTCTGATACGGAGCGCGACCTCATCTATGCCCTTCGCGGTGACCATTGGCGCCGACATAGCCGTTTTGTTCCACTCAAGAGCGACCGCGTAGTGCGTCGGATTGACGATTACGACGTCAGCCTTAGGAACATTCGCCGCCATATTGCGGGATAAGAGCTCGCGCATCCGCTGTTTTAGGCGGCTCTTTATGAGCGGATCACCTTCGTACATCTTCCGCTCTTCTTTGACTTCCTGCTTGGTCATTTTTAATGATTCTTTATACTGACGCCGCTGAAACATAAAGTCCGGTACGGCGAGTACCAACATTAAGAGGGACGATATGATTATGAGACGCATCACCAGACTCGCGACGAGAGTGATTCCCGTCCACAGCGAAGCGGTCTGCAAGTTCGTTAAACGAGGTAATTCTGACCTGATTATCGCGAAAGAGACTACTCCGATAATCACGATTTTTATGATGGACTTAACAAAATTGAACCCAGCTTCCGCGGAAAACAGCGTTCGTTTGAAGTACTGCCCGAATCGCGGCAATATTTTTGAAAAATTTGGCACTAAGGGCTTTGTTGTGAAAAGAAAACCTGTTTGGACCACATTCGCGAAAATCGCGGCAAAAACTGATACCAAACAGATCGGCAACGCGAGACGAGCCAAATAATAGAAGAAGGTGCGAGCGACGATCGCGTCTTTTGTCGGATCTAGTTCCGTTGACCTTTCAAGATAGAAATGTGTCATTTCTATCATCGTTCGGAACATGGAAGGAGCAAGAAACATGACAGCCAGCGCAGGCAACAGAAGAACGAGGGCGCCGACCAGCTCTTGGCTTTTCGCTACCCGGCCTTCCTCTCGAGCTTTTCGGATCTTATATTCGGAAGGTTCTTCAGTCCGCCCTTCGTCTTCAGCGGCGAACCATTGAAGGTCGATCGCAAGGGCGGCGGCAACACTCAAATTCAGCTCAATCGCTTTCATTTGATTCCGCCTCCCGCATGTGCCAAAAAGCCTTCAATTGCAAAAAAACCACCATCAATCACCCGAACGAATGATTCAACCAAAAACGGCATCGTTATGAGTATAAGGGAAAAAGCCACAGTTATGGAAATAGGGAACCCTTCAGTCAGCAGATTCATTTGGGGGGCGGCTTTCGATAAAAGTCCCATGCCCACGGATACCAGGAATAGAGTACCGAGAATCGGCATCGAAATGACTATTGCGTCTATGAACAGACGGGAAAGCCCAGACAATAAAAGATTAAGGAAGCCTTCTCGTGATGTGACCAGAGATACGGCGCTTATTGACTGAAGCGATCTCATGAAACCGCCCAGGAATAATTTTCTAAACCCGCTCGCCGACAAGAATGTGAAAAGGGCGATCAAATTCAGATATTGGCCCATAAGCGGATTTTCGATTTGTGCCAGCGGATCGTAGACTTCCGAAGCGCCGAAGCCCATTTGCAGCGAGAATAACTGACCAGCTGTGCTAAATGCGGAAAAAATAATCGTAAGATAGAACCCGATGATAATGCCGATCAGAACTTCCCCGACGACAAGGAGAGCAAAATCCACACTATAGGGTTGGACGTTCCATAAGGCGATCGGAGCGGATGGATACGCAAGAAACGCAACGAATCCCGCAAGAGCTATCTTAGCGACCTGCGGCGTTGCATCGGAAGAAAGAAGAGGGGCCGTTTCTATTAAGGCCAACGCTCGCGCGGCAACGAGAAAGTACCACGGCGCGTTAGCTACAATTTCACCCAGCATCAGTTGTCACCCTGCCATGCTGGGAATCAGGTTAAAAAGCTGGATTGTGTAGTCGCGGAGCGACGCGAACATCCAGCCGCCCAGAAGAGCAAGAACCAAAAGAATCGCGATGATTTTCGGAACGAAAGTGAGAGTCTGCTCTTGGATAGACGTCGTCGCCTGTATGATCGAAACGATAAGTCCCACGACCAAAGCAGTCAAGAGGATAGGTGCCGCCAAAAGCAGCGTTTGGAAAATGCCGCCTCGCATGAGACTGACAACGTCACCGATGCTCATTTACTTGTCCCCTACATAACGAAAGACTTTATCAACTGTTGCGTCAAAAGCCCCCAACCGTCTACCAATATGAACAAAATTAATTTAAACGGCATTGATATCATAACTGGAGGCAACATAATCATGCCCATTGACATCAGAACACTCGCAACAACCATGTCAATAACAATAAACGGAATATACAGAAGAATGCCGATCTTAAAAGCCACTGTTAATTCGTTAAGAATGAAGGCAGGGATAAGTACGTAGGTCGGAACATCGGCAAGCGTGTTCGGCTTCGGCAGTCCCCTCATCGACATGAATAAGCGTATGTTATCCGGGCTCTTACGCATTTGATTAAACATGAAAATGCGCATCGGCCGTTCTGCCTCCCGGTACGCTTCCTCAACGCCTATTTTTCCTTCAGACAAGGGCTTGAAAGACTTCTGATACATACCGTCAAAAGTAGGCCACATAATGAATAAAGTTAAAAACAGGGAAATTCCAAGAAGAACCTGGTTCGGCGGTACCTGTTGAAGGGACAAAGCACGTTTGACGAAATCCAATACGATGGAAATGCGCAGGAAACTCGTCATAATAATGAAAATACTTGGAGCAAGAGAAAGTACCGTCAGCAAGAGCAGTAGTTGAAGTGAGAAAGCGACTTCTCGACCGTTCCGCGGCTGTCTGATGGACAAATCCACGAATGGAATTACCGGATCGGAGGGAGGGGTAGGAACACGAACCGTACCTTGCGTGGCCCTGCCGGGAAATGCTTGATTCTGAGCGTCCGCGGTAGGTGGGCAGATCATGGCGAGAAGGATCGCGAACATAGCGACCGAGATGATATTACGCATGCCCCTCCCCCTTTTTTAAAATCCGCGTAGACGTTCGCGTCGTTTACGTATTGATTCGGCTCCGGCGCCGATTTCCGCCTTTTCACCTGACCCTAATTTCCGCATCAACGACTTAAAATCGATGGGAAAAGAACTCACTCGTTCAGATTGACGGCGAGAATCCTCAAGGAACAGGGTGTCGCGTGTTTCCGCATCTTCCACCTCTGCTATAAGGTCCACACCGCCGTCGGTAGCACCGATAAGCCAAGCCTTTTGACCGAGAGCGACAACATGCACAAAGCGGTTTGATCCCAAGTGCGCCGAGGCAAGCACTTTAAGGTGCGGATCCTTCACTTCCGTTTGTCTGGTTACGCGTTTTAGCAGATATACGACTCCGTACACCGCGGCCACGACAACAACGAGAGCAAGAACGGTCCTAATGATGGAACCTAAAGAGGAAGGATCATTTTTTGTGTCGGCAACCGCGGCATCGCTCAAACCGAGATCGCGTTCGTCGACGACAACCGGCGCCGAACTAACGGCGTTTTTTTGTTGGGTACCGGCAGCTCCGCCGCCGGACGGTCGCGTGGTTTGCGCGACCGAAATGAACAAAGTCGCCGATAATAACACGGCGACAAAAATTTGTTTAAAGTTCAGAGGTCCCCTCCCGAGAGATCCGGGAGTTATTTTACCCCATATCCGACATTCTTTCCATAGGGGAAACGATTTCCGTAACGCGGACACCGAAGTTTTCATCGATAACCACGACTTCACCTTTCGCGATCAACTTATGATTCACCAAAATATCTACAGGCTCACCAGCCAATTTGTCCAATTCGATGATGGTGCCTTCGCCCATGCCGAGAATTTCTTTTATGAGTTTTCTCGTACGGCCGAGCTCGACCGTCATCTCCATGTAAACATCCATGATAAGGCCGATGTTTCCGTGTTCGGTTTGCGCGCTTTGCGGAACCAGGCTGGGGAACTGGATCGATTGAACGTTTGCGGCAGACTGACCCATCATCGGCGAACCGCCCATACCGTACCCGCCCATCTGTCCCATTCCAGGCATTTGCATACCGCCCATCTGACCCATGTTCGGCATGCCCATTCCCATTCCACCCATTCCACCCATTCCACCCATTCCGCCGCCGGCGTTTTGACCGCCGCCCTGCATACCGGGGAAAGAGCCCATAGCGCCGCCACCCATGCCCATATTCGCGCCGAGATCTTGAAGACCGGAATCGCCGCCGCCAAGAGCACGCGCGATGTCTTTAACAACGTTGGCTCCAAACACTTCCCAAATATTCGCCGATTCTCCGTCGCCCAAATCGATTTGATAAGTAGCTCGCATGAAATCGCCTGAAGGCAGGGAGATCATAGCCTTAGGTTGAAAACTCGCCTCCGGCGGCTCAGCTGCGATACCTTTGTTTCCAGTTTTGTCGCTGAGTGCGGTTATCTGCGTACCATTCAGCTGGGAAACGACTTCTCCAATAACGGACATAGCCATATCGTCCAACTCGATGTTTTCTTCTTTATTCATCAAGCTGGCGATGCGCTGCGCGGTTTCTTTCGACATTACGTACGAATGTTCGCCGACAAACCCTGTAGTAAAATTCGCTTTCGTCGAGACAACCATATCAGGCATTTTTTGAAGAAAAGCTTCTCGGCCGATCGATTCCAATTGAGGAGATTGGACCATCACCGAAGCGCCTGTCATCATCGATAGATTGGAAGATTGGGCCTGCACCGTCGAAGCCAGGAATTCCTGTAAAGTTTTCCGTTCCCCGTCCGGAAGGGACGATGAAGAGGCTGCGGGAGCACCCATGCCCGTGGAATCCACGCCGGCCAAAAGGGCGTCTATCTCATCCTGCGAAAGAGCGCCGTCGCTCATAAGCTCTCCTCTCCTTCCGACGCGAGCTCTTCGAATTCGTCTTGTTCGAGCTCTGCCATCTTCTTAACGATCTGCACCGCCATTTTCTTACCGATCACACCGGGGCGACACATGAATTTCTTTTTATTACCAATATTAAGCGTCATCGGATCCCCGACACGCACATTGTATAAGCGAACTACATCTCCTGTTCGTAAGGAAAGGACGTCCCGCACTGGAAGTTGAATTTTCCCGATTTCGGCGACAACATTTACCTCAACATTCGAAAGCTTTTCTTTTAGGATATTAAGATTTTCCGTAGTTGTTCCGCGGCGGACTGACGAATACCAGTATTGAGCGGACAGCTTACCAATAATCGGTTCAATCGTTAGGTAGGGGATACAGAAGTTCATCATTCCTTCGACTTCACCGACTTTCGTTTCAAGGGTAACAAGAACGACCATTTCGGTCGGAGGCACAATTTGCGCGAATTGTGGATTGGTATCGATTTGGCCCAAACGCGGACGCAAGTCGATTACCTGAGCCCACGCCTCACGCATGTTTCCCAGAATACGAACAATAATGCCTTCCATGACAGATTGTTCGATATCGGTCAATTCGTGCTGAGCTTTTGTCCCTTCACCCGAACCGCCGAATAAGCGGTCGATGATGGAGAACGTGACTGCCGGATCAATCTCAAGGATTGCGTTTCCCTTGAGGGGATCCATGTTGATGATAGCCAGTGTTGTCGGCGTAGGAATGGAACGAATGAATTCTTCGTAGGTTAGCTGGTCGACCGACGCGACGTGAACATGCACCATACTGCGTAAATTTGCGGACAGAGACGTGGTCGTCAGCCGCGCGAAGGTCTCATGCATGATTGAGACCGTACGGATTTGTTCTTTGGAGAATTTATCCGGCCGTTTGAAGTCGTAAATTTTTATTTTACGAGTATCGGTCGCGGGCCTGAAATCCTCAGGCTCGGTCTCTCCAGCATTTATGGCGGTGAGGAGCTGGTCAATTTCTTCCTGTGAAAGTACTTCGGTCATAGCCCCTTACCCGCCGTTCCTACATCTCTACAACATCAAGTTGCTGGAAAAGTATCTCCTGCACTTTAAAATCGTAAAAGAGTCCGGTGTTGAGCTGTTCCTTCATTTCCTGTTTGAGTCGAACCTCATTCTCGGCTTTCAACTCGGCCGCGAACTTCATGCTAAAGAAGTTACGAATAAAATCCTTCAATTCGTATAAACGGTTAGTCAACTCGTTCTGAGCGAGTTTGCTGTCCTTATCATAACCGATTATTACATTTGCCACGACCGAATAAGGAGTCGGATCCTTCGTCCGAGTACGGATGACGCCGATAGTAGAAAACCAGGAATACTGTGGCTTCTTAGGGGCATAGACTTCCGTAGAAGAAACAACCGTCTGGCTCGTACCACCCCCGCTCATGAGGCGATAGGTTATAATGGAAACGGTAACGATGAAAATAAGCGCGCCGATACCGATGGCGGCGAATTTAAGAATGGTTGGGAGCAGCGCGCCGATGCCGGACGCTTTTTTAGGCGCCGCGTCACCGATCGGTTCCGAGCCTTCGAGATCAAGCTCGTCTCGATTGTCAGCCATGCCGTTTTACCTCCGATCTACGCAATAGTACACGAAAAGGTCGCTCGTTGCAAACAGGCAAATTATAAATGACCCTCATCCAGAATGACGATATCAACACGCCGGTTGTACGCACGGCCTTCGGCGGTATCGTTAGATGCAATCGGAACGGTATCAGCAAGACCGGCGATCTGAAACCGCTTCTCGTCTACTCCAATATCGGCTAAATAATGTAATACGTTTATCGAACGAGTACTGGAAAGTTCCCAATTTGACTTCCATGGTCCGCGCGGATCGGTGGGAGCCGCGTCCGTGTGGCCCTCTATCCGGAATTTTCGCCCCCCTACCTCATCGGAAGTTAGCAGACTTCCCAATCGGAGCAGAATATCCCGTGTTTCTTCAATATTGACTTCCGCGCTCGCAGGCGCGAAAAAAGCATCGGAAGCAAGACTTATCACCAAACCGCGCTCGTCGGAGCTGACGCGTACTTTGTTGGATTTCACTTCGGGAGCGAATAGACTTGTCGCCTTTTTCTTAGCGGTTGACATAGACCGCCCTTTTTCCATCGACGGCAACGACATAATGGTATTCCCCAAGTCCGCGTTCCGACCGGCGCTCAGCGTCGCGCCACCTTCCATCGCCCCCATGCCGATGTTATTCAGAGAAGAAATCATCTGTTGAAGCTGAACTTCATCGACGGTTGAGACGTTAAAAAGCGCCGCGAAAAAGCAGAGAAGAAGCGTAACCATGTCTGAATACGTAACCATCCATTCGGGCGCGCCAGCCGGACATTCGCATTTCTTCTCTTTGGCCATAACATTAGTCCTTAAGGATCTCAGCTTCTACGGATTTTCGCTCGCCGGGAGTCAAATAGGAAAGAAGCTTAAGAGCCAGGATGCGGGGATTGTCACCCGCTTGAATAGAAAGAACGCCTTCAATAATCATTTCCTTGACCTTGGTTTCCGAAGCGTCCTGATCTTTCAGCTTTCCTACTATAGGGATAAGAATGATGTTTGCCATAATGGCGCCGTAGAATGTCGTTATAAGCGCGACGGCCATGTTCGGACCGATCTGACTCTTGTCTTCCAAGTTTTTCATCATCGCTATAAGACCGGTGACCGTACCAAGCATTCCCATACCGGGGGCGAGCTTGGACCATGCGTCGACAATTCCGATTTTACCGGCATGGCGGCTTTGCATTTGGTTGAGTTCAACATCCAGCAACGTTCTAATAATTTCCGCATCAGTTCCGTCGACGACGAGCCGGAGTCCTTTTTTCATGAACTCATCATCAAGATCTTCAAGCTCTTCTTCCAACGCGAGCAAGCCTTCGCGACGAGCTTTATCGGAAAATCCCATTAGTTTCGTGATGAGGGCTTTTTCGCCGAAATTCGGCACCTTGAACGAGAGTCCAATGATACCGAAAACGCCCAAAGCATCGGACATGCTGACCTGAACAAAAAGAACAAGGTAGGAGCCAATGATGGTCATAAAAACCGACGGGATATCGAAATACGTCAGAAGCGATCCGCCCGAAGTGAGAATCGCCATGACGGTCATCGCGAGTCCGCCCGTTAGACCTACTATAGTCGCTAAATCCATCGACCCTACTCCTCGTTTTTAAACGCGCCGATGCGCCGCCGGTATTCGACGATTCGATCAACAAGAATCGTCGGCTTTTCAAGCACCACAACGCGCTTACCGGAAAGCATGACAAGGGTCGTATCCGGGTGGGCCTCGATGGACTCAATCTGATGCGGATTGATGAGATATTCCGTTCCATCGAGCCGAGTGACTGTTACCATGCTTTCCTCATGCTATTTATTTACCATATTAACGCTTAAGCGTTAAGAGTTCCTGCAACATCTGATCGGATGTCTGAATCGTCTTTGAGTTGGCCTGGAAACCACGCTGCGTGACGATCATGTCGGTAAACTGCTCAGCCAAGTCGACGTTGGACATTTCCAACGCGCCTGCGATAAGCTTGCCTTTACCCGCGACCCCTGAAGGCGACACGTTCGCGAGTCCGGAGTTGTTAGAAACGACATAAGTATTCTCGCCTGCTTTTTCCAATCCGCCAGGGTTAGTAAAGCTTGCCATCGCGACCTGACCGACGAGCCGGTTGGTACCGTTGGAGTATACGCCGGTGATGATGCCCGACTGGTCGATCTTGAAGTTCTCAAGATAGCCCATCGGATACCCATCCTGCATAAACGCCTTTGTCGAACTCTTTTCGGCAAATTGGGTGACCGTGTTCACCACACTGCCGATTTTCCCCAAGTTGATCCTGAAATCCTGCCGGGTCGCCGCTCCGTTCGCACCGACCGAAGCGCCCAGGACGTCGAACGCCACGTTAATGGCAAGATCTCCTTGCGTGGGACCAGCGGTTCCGGCAGCGTCGGTAACGCCCGCAAGCGTTCCCAAGTTGGAGAAATTGAGCGTGAAGTTGTTCGCGCCTCCGGCAGCGGCGTTTGCGACGCCGACAGAGGTGTTCGTCGAGGTCGGACTATCCGGATCGATGGTCACGTTAGCGCGCCAGCTGTTCGTCTGTCCCGGCACGCGGCTGAAGTCCACACGAAGGGTGTGCACGTCGCCGAAACTGTCATAGACCTTGAAGTCCGTTCCCCAAGTACCGTCAAGCCTGGCCTGAGGACCAGCGCCTTCGGGAACTTCAGGAGTTCGTTTATCCAAGTTGCAAGCAAAATTGACCGACGTCGTCGCTTTGGCGGGATCTTTTGATCCGATGGGAATGATGAGATCTTCCACGTCCCGCGCTGTATCGATGCGAGGAGCGCCTTCTAAGGAACGGGCCATCCAACCCTGGACGCGTAGTCCGTTGGCCGGATTGACCATCGTTCCTTCGTTGTCCAAGCCGAAAGCGCCTGCTCTGGTAAAGAAGGACTTCTCGCCGTTCTTGAGCACGAAGAAGCCGGTTCCTTGCACCGCCAAGTCTGTCCCTACGCCGGTGGTCTGGAGTGAACCTTGGGTATGAATCGTGTCGATGGACGCGATCGACATACCGAGACCTATTTCCTTCGGGTTTACGCCGCCGACTTCATCCGTCGGCTTTGCCGCGCCGGACATCTGCTGGTACAGAAGGTCTTGGAAGTTTACCCTTCCCTTTTTGAAGCCGGTCGTGTTGACGTTGGCAATGTTATTGCCGACGACGTCCATACGGACCTGATGATTCTGGAGTCCGGCCACGCCGGAAAACAATGATCGCATCATATCGAATTACTCCTCGAAAACCTTAGAAACTTGGTCCCAACCATAGTATCGACCATCGACAAGAACCTGCGGCGCCGCGCCGCGCGTGACGGCCTTGACAACGCCGGTTACCGTTTTATCACCCTCAACCAATTCAACGTTCTTTCCCAAGGCGCCTGTCGCCTCGCCGCTCGTCAACATACCGGAAAGCTTCGCGAAATCCTGCGCCATATTGGTCATCTGCTCCAGTGAGGAGAATTGTGCCATTTGTGCGATGAATTCTTTATCCTGCATAGGCGCCGTCGGATCCTGATGGGAAAGCTGCGTAATAAGAATTTTGATGAAGTCATCCTTACCGAGATTCTGAGACGGTACTTTGCCGGGTGAATTCGCTTTATTGAAGGAATCGACCTGCATACGCACCTTGGATTGTTCTTGGGCATTTAATGTAGCGCTTAGTTCCATTTTCACTACCTCCTAGGCGAGCATATCGATTACAGCGTCTTCACGACCACCGAATGAACGGCGAGACGCGGATTCGGCCGAAGGCACGGATGAATCGTACTCCGAAGCGATCAAGCGATCAGAAAAGAACGGGCGCGGCGCATTAGTCTCTTCTTTACGGCCCGATCCGGCGCCTGTGTCGCCGGATGAAAGGGCAAGTTCAATAGACGCGCCGTCAAAACCGCCGTCCAGGAAAGCCTGCTCAAGGGAGCGGAGCTCCTTACTGAAGGCTTTCAAGGCTTCCTCGGTTTCAACGAGGATACGCCCCGCTATCTTGTTGTCGGTCAGCTCGAGCTTGATCTTTACCGATCCTAGCGCTTCCGGTCGCAAAGCGAGTCGAATAAGCCCTTCTCCACCGTCTTTGAGCACGACGGAGGCGTGTTTTACAATTTCACCGTTGTATGACGCTCGAAGTTCACGGGAAAGCGCGTCGGCAAAATTGGTTTTCGATCCTGAGGTGGAACCCTCGTTTCCATCGGCTGTTCCGCCGGAACCTTCGCGAAGACTCAGCACCAGATCAGAGGAGGCCTTTGATGAGGAATCACCCGTTCCCGCCTCGGAAGAGCCTTTTACGGTACCGTTCAAAACACCGCCTGATGCCTCGCCTTTGCGTTGATCTATGACCTCGATTTCAAGGCGATCTTTTCTCTTGTCTTTCTTTTTTCCCTCAAGAGCATCCGTTTTTTCCTCGGGTTTGGCCGAAGCATCTTCTTTTCTTAGAACTTTTTGCTGCGTAACCAAAGAAGCGGAGACGGAAATGGACGCGGTAGAAAACGAATCAGACGCGCCGTCTGGGATTTCGCGAGATCGGTCTTTTTTGGTAAGTTCAACAGTCTTATTCTTCTGGGAACGAATAGAATCGGATTGCCCGACATCCCGATCTTCATCATTCACGTCTTTAAGCGGCACCGATTTCAGCGCGACAGGCGCGGCATGCGGTGTGCCTATTGCGGTAGAACTGTCTGTTTTGACTTTTTGAACAGATGAACGCAAAAAATCAGCACGTTTCTCTCGTTCTGAAACGATAAGAGTTTTTATGTTTCCGTTTGTTTTTTTCTTTTCGTCCTCGATACGAGACGCGACGTGAAGTTCCGATTCGGTTTTGGCTATGGCTGGTGCGGCAGACGCCCTCGTTAAGCCTTCTTTGATTCCTTTGGCCTTTTCAACAAGGCTGGAAAACAATGAGGCTGACGATGCGGCTTTCTTTTTCTTTGAGACGCGAGGGAGACCGAGCGGATCATTTTGGCTCGCTTCGGCCTGAAACGCTTGGGTCGACGATGAAATCACCGCGAGAACCTCCTGGGTCGGTCGTACGCGCGACGTCCCAGGTGATCCCGCAAGTCCTCAGTTCAGAGTACGGGGTTTCCCCGCCATCTTTCTTTGGAGCTCAGCCGCTCGCGCGGCAGGAAGCAGCGACAACCAGTAAGAGACGACGGATGCCTTCCCTTCTTTTTGCGCTAGTTCCTCGGTCATCCGGAACACATCGATCGCATCCTGATCGTCCATCGCACCGATGATGCCCACCGCTTTCGCGGGCGGCATTCCGGTCAGGTAGCGCGCGTTCTGTTCGACGTTTACCCTTCTATTCTCGAACTGTTCGACCTTTACGTTGAAGGTTTTCTCTCTTTCATCGAGCGCCTTTTGTCTTTCTTCCAATTCTTGGGCCTTTTGATCGATCTCGCCTTCCTTACGCGTGATGCCTTCGTCCCGCTTATCCAACTCAAGGGAACGCAATTCCAAGGCTTCCAAACGAGTCGCAAGCCGTTCCGAATCCAAGAACACGGGGGGACCGTCGCTCAACGTCGTCGTAGAACGAGGAGAGAGCTTAAGCATTCGATACACCGGGGAAAGATATGCCTTTGCGTCGATAAGGCCGAGAAAATCAAACCAAAGCACGCCTCCGGCAACAAGGACAAGGATGAGAAGAAAAAGGACTATGATCCTTCCGATGATTTTTTGCTTTCCGTATCCGGCCACCGACTACTCTCCCACGTTTTCCTTAGTATGTTCCGGTCGCGCACCGTCCGTCAAGGACGGTCGGATACGGAGAAACGACCGATGAGCCGTTCCAACTCATTTACATTCTCACGATTAAGATTACCCGACTCGCTGATCAAAGCGGAAGCCTTGTTGATTTCCGCTATTCCGATGGAGATTTCTTCCATTCCGATTTTCGTATCCTTGGAGACTTTAGAAAGTTCCTCCATGGAATTACCGATTACCGTCATCCGCTCATTCATTTCAGTAGAGGAACTTTTCACTTCCTCGGTAGTTTCTACAAGAGAGGTCAGCGCTTCAAGAATCTGATCCGAACCGATTGAGAGTTCTTCGGTCGCGTTCTTCATCTCGGACATGCTTTGGGATACATCCTTGACCGAACGAACAATGAGGGTGAACACTTTACCTGTCCGGTCTGTCGATTCCTCGGCAGTCTGGATATATTGCGACACCTCTCCGAGCGACTGCGTAATCTGCTGCGCGCTTTCGGAGCTGGACTCGGCAAGTTTGCGGATCTCATCGGCTACCACGGCAAAACCTTTACCGAACTCTCCGGCGTGCGCGGCTTCGATAGCCGCGTTCATCGCAAGAAGATTGGTACGGCTGGCGATGTCCTGGATGATCTCTATCATCTCCATGATGACCGTCGCCGATTCGGCCACCTTTTTCATCATACGAACGCTTTCTTCCATTTCCGACTCGCCTTGGAACGCCGTCGTTTCAAGAGATTCGGCTATTTTTAGTTTTTCCTCCGTCGCTTTGGCGATATTCCCGATGGAAGCGGACATTTCCTCTATTGAGGCTGAAGATTCATTGATGGCGGCCGCCTGCGATTGGATGAGCTCGGAGACGCGAGAAATGAAGCTCCGCACTTCTTTTGCCGAGGCGGTCGTTTCTTCAACCGCGGAATCGAGCCGGCCTATTTTATTCTTGACCCCTTCCGTATTCGCGTGGATCTCGTTCAGCGACGCGAGAGTTTCTTCGCTGGTGGCGGCCAAGTCGTCGGAAACACCGCGCGATTTATCCGTGAGAGTACTGATTTGAGAGATCATTTTTTCAAGCCCGGTGATGAACTCATTGAAATAGCCGGAAAGCCGCCCGATCTCATCGCCGGATTTAGCCTGTGAACGTACCGTAAGGTCTCCGGTAGCAGCCGATTTGAATGCACCGACATACCCGCCCAGAGGACTTAAGACACCGCCGATAACCAGAATGAGGACGCCGCCGGCAATAATCATTACCAGCACCGCGACCACGGCAATCGTAATAGTCGCCCGTACGGCGGTTTGTTTCGCTTCCTCCAAGCTGGAAATGATAACAAAAGCACCGTGAACTTCCCCGGCCTTCCAGCCTTCCTTTACGCCGCCCACCGGATCTGAGGTACCCGCAGAATCTCCGTGACAAAGCAAGCAATCCTCAGTCAGCCGGATCGGGCGAAAATACCGGATTGAGTCCTTGTCTTGCACTATTTTTTCTTTCAGACCGTCTTTTTCAAATACAGTGAGTACTTCACGCTCAAGAGGAGACGGTTCGTTGGCCGGATTGCGAGGATTAATCTTAGGTACTCTGAATTGGTACTTGCCCGCTTCCGCGTTTTTGGAAGCCACGCTGATTGCGGTAAGGATGGGAACGGCTCCCAATAATTTCGTCTTCTCACCGGTACGGGCAAGTTCGCCAAGGTCTCGAACGATCCCAGCGCCAAGCTTTCCGGCCATCTCTTCGCGCACAGCTTCCGCGGTGAACACTACGGCCCGACTTTTTTCAAGAATCGCGCGTTCGGCCTGAGAGGTGACGTCACGAACATAGATTGCCGCTATAGCCGCGGCGGTCAACGCGATCGCGATGAACGAAACCACGACAACCTTCGTTTTGACGCTCAAATCCCTGACTCGCATACAAACTCCTCGATAGCCGATAACATAGACAAGTATAGGCGGCGTTTTTGCCTGATCGCAAGCGATACCAAATCCTATTAGGCCAGCAATTCAATTCGAGCGCGGATATAATCCAATCTATCGGAATTGAGGACGACCCGCCGGCGTGCTGTACCTTCCAAGGATTCCACAGAATAGCTTCCACGTCGAACGTATTTTTTTTCCTGACCTGAGGTGAACCAGTAGATAAGAGATATACGTTCGGTGTCGATTTCCAGCGTAGTAATTCCTTTTTTACTGATGGCGCATCCTGAATTGAACACGCAGGGCACCAAGAGTTCGTCGCCGTACAAGCTGTTTAACAGACTCTTTCTCCGATCTTTTCGTTTTATTTTCTTCAATTCCTTTCTTAACAGGAGGACATCGGCGGCAATAGCGGTTTTTTCGCTTCCTTCGGCCAAGGGATACTGACGGCATAATCGTTCCATCTCAAATTTAATAAAATCAAAATTTGAGAGCGATTCGAATAGCGGTCGGTGCGTATGCCCGAGGACGGAGACCAATCCGTTGCGGCGGGAAAATTCGTAAATACGCCTCTCAACGAAAAACCGCTTGCGACGATCTTTTGAGACTGACTTATTCCTTATCCCTAAAGGAGTTAAAAAATATCTTAAAAAAACGCGGACAAAACGATTATATTTTACGAAAAGTTGGGAAACCTGGTGACCATGATACACGAACAACGGCAAAGAGGGCGTTTCAACACGAAGCGCGTCAAGTAGCGGATAGGGATACTCCCGTTCATCCCGCAGCTCTTCGTCGTGGTTTCCAATTATCTTATAGAAAGCGCCTCTTTCGGCAAACCGGTCGAATATCGAATACAGACGTTCCCAGCGCTTGCGTATATCAGGAAGTTTGAAACGCTGCAATTCCTCCACGTCCCCGTTCAGCACGAGTATCCATCCATCCCGCAGGTAATACCCTTCAAGCATATCCAGAAGCAAGCTTTCGTTTCGAATCAGGTCGTCTCGGCTTCCTCCGTTGCCCATATGGAGATCGCTGAGAACGATGAGCTTCTGCCCAGGAGAGAGGACCAGACGTTGGGCGCCATCCAATTGAGAGAGCAGCGCGCGTTCAAACGAGAGGGCCTTCATGAGCGGAACCGACGACTATACGCGACGGACAATGCCGCCGCCAAACGCGCGTTATTGAGAACCAGGCGTACATTCGACTCAAGACTTTCCCCACCTGTCAACTCAACGATCCGCGCAAGGAGGAAGGGCGTCGTTTCCTTTCCGGATATGCCGAGTGCGGCAGCTTCGGCCAACGCGGTGGAGATTGCCGCGTCGATAACGCTTTTAGGCATAGAATCTTCGACAGGGATAGGATTGGCGATAACGAGTCCGCCCTTAAGGCCGAGCGACCATTTCGCGCGCAACGTTTCCGCAAGGTCCTCCGGCGAATCGACGCGCCAATCAACTTTATAACCGCTCTCCCGTGTGTAGAAAGCGGGAAGCTCGTCGGTGCCGTAGCCGACGACGGCGACGCCTCTGGTTTCGAGGTATTCAAGCGTCAGACCGATATCCAGGATGCTTTTAGCGCCGGCGCACACGACGGCCACATCGGTCCGCGCAAGCTCTTCCAGGTCTGCGGATATATCGAAAGTTTCGCCTGCGCCTCGATGCACCCCGCCGATACCGCCGGTCGCGAAGATTCTAATGCCCGCGAGGTCCGCGATGATCATTGTAGCAGATACGGTAGTGGCGCCGTCCAAAGTACGGGAAAGAACGAAAGGGATATCCCGTCGGCTCGTTTTAACGACTGTACCGCCCGAACGGGCTATTCGTTCGATTTCGTCATGGGAAAGCCCGGCTTTAAGCTTTCCGCCCATGATGGCGATCGTGGCGGGAACCGCTCCGCCGTCCCGGACAGCGGCTTCCACCGCGTACGCCGTTTCCGCGTTGCGCGGATAGGGCATCCCATGGCTGATGATCGTAGACTCTAACGCTACAACCGCTTGTCCGCGGGCGATTGCGTCGGAGACCTCTTCGGAGATATCCAAATACTCATTAGGCATGCTTTTATTCATTCGGATAGCTCCTTTTGACTACGCCCGCGCCGCATCCGCAAACCTTTCCAGGACAGCTCCCGATAAATATTTCGGAGCGGCTTCTTCCGAACCCAATGCGATCGCGGCAGCGGCGGCGGCCCGTACGATCTCCCCTTGCCCCGAAAAACCTGATATTGCCGATCGGACCAAAGAGGCAAGAAAAGCGTCTCCCGCTCCGGTTGACGAAACGACTCTAGCCTTCGGCGGTGAATACGAACCCGAACCGGCTTCGTCCAACCATAAAACTCCGTCAGCGCCTAGGCTTATATATATAGCGGCGACGCCCCGCGCGCGCAAGGCTTCTGCCGCGGCGCGGGCCTGATTGAAAACGTCGGAGCCGGAAAAATCGCACCCGAACATCGCCTGCGCCTCTAAAAGGTTCGGTTTCATGCCGGTGAAACGCGAAAGCAACACCCCATCGCGATAGTTGCCGAAACGACGAGCTTTCGAGGCCGAAACGGGATCAAACCAGGCAGGAATCGAGGGAAAACGATCAAGAAGAACTTCAATTGAATTTGGCTGTAAGTTGCCGTCCACGACGAGCGCTGAGAAAGGAAGGGTGTCGGACGATCCGCGCGGCACGAAAGATGCGGCACGCGCTGAAAAAAGTGCCAGTTCGGCCGCGACAAGCGTCTTTTCAGGGTCGAAGGCCTCGTATACACCCATTCCGGATAAAGCAAGCGCGATTTCGCCTGAATCGTCAAGGATCGATACGTACGTAGACGATGAATGCCCTTGAACGACGGCGATACCTTCCGTCCCGATGCCCGCCTCCCGACAGCTTGCAATCATCCGCCGTCCTAGGTCATCGTCACCCACAGCGGCGAGAAGTTCGGTCCTCGCTCTTAAATGAACAAGATCCTCGGCGATATTACGTGCCGTCCCTCCCGCGAAAAAACGAACTGTCCCCGGATTGGAGTCCCCGGGAATAAGAGGCGCGAACGGACTTCCCTCAATATCCCAGTTCACGCCGCCCGCGACCAGAACGGGCAAAGGACGGCGAAAAAAGGCAAGACGTCCCGATTCGAACGCTATCGGCGAAAGCCCGGTTAACCGGGCTAATCGAATCAAAGATTCAATTGAATAGAACGAAACGTGGGTCAGGTCCTCTTTGTACCACCAAGATTTGAATTCTCCGTCGTTCTCCGGGACGAAATGCGTGTGGAGAGCGAGAACACCGCCGGGACGGAGGCGATCGGCGAGAGCGGAAAAATCCATTACTGGATCAAAGAAATGTTCCGCCACCTCAATACAGATCGCAAGGTCATAGACGGCTTTTTCAGGCAAACGTGCAGCGTTGAAATGAGGGTCCCAGGAATCGACTTCAAAACCGCGTTCGGCTAACAAACGGGCTCCCACGGCGACCGGACCAGAACCCCAATCGACGACGCGGCGAACTCCGGGTCCTGCGATGTCGATAGCTCGATCGAAAATCGCGGAAAGAAAGGAGACGTACGCCGGATCGTCTGAAGAATTTCGGTGCAGCGCATACCGCGCAATCGCTTCTTCCCCAGACGGTCTTCTAGCCGGATCAAGGAACGCGAAAGAACAGTTTCGGCAACGGTTGAAGAGAGAACGGGCGGTTTCAATACGAATCGTATCATCACGCCCGCATATCGGACAATTCATGTTACCATTCTAACATATGCCTTTTTTTGCGTCCGAACTAAAAAAAGCGTAGACTTTCGGGAAGAAGAGGAATTCCATGGAACCAATTCGCGACCTTTCCTGGATGACGCAGTTAGCCGGCGGGGAAATACTGGAGCGATTTGAGCTTAGCGGCTATTCGGTCGTTTCACTGCTCGTTCCCGTGCATTCCGCGCAACAAGGGAGCACCTACCGTTATCGTATACTTTTTTCAGAGGTGGGAGATCGACGGCCGATATATGCCGTCAATCTTGAATCTTCAATATTGGGTGAATGGCTTATAACGGATCAAAAAGGAAGCGAACATCATATCGTTCATCGTCTTCCGTCTATTGTCAGCTATGAACAGTTCCGCGTATTGGCCTTAGACCGTGCGGTCACGAAACTAGAATAAAAAGCCTAAAGTTTTCGTCGCAACCAACCGATGCTATAAAATGACTAACCTTCGGCGCGTTATCTCCATGGGAATCGCGAAGAAGATCCCCTATTCGTACTATCGGCACGGCGCGCGTCCGACTTTATAGCGGAACGACAAACCGTCAACATTTTCGGTCTCAAGGGGCATGGATGCCCCTGGATATAGTTTCATCAAGGAGGATGACATGATCATCAATCACAATCTGAGCGCGATGTACGCAGATCGCTCACTCAGGGTAACCCAAGGCTCCCTCGACAGGTCGATGGAGAAACTTTCTTCCGGCATGAGGATTAACCGTGCCGGCGACGATGCATCCGGTCTCGCGGTCTCCGAAAAGATGCGCAGCCAGATCCGCGGCTTGAACCAAGCGTCAACAAACGCTTCCAACGGCATTTCCTTCATCCAGACGAGCGAAGG
>Ga0172379_10004344_pt1 | contig 21095 bp, 17 predicted proteins | sample GrowelOW334metaG_FD_119756 | JGI IMG/M metagenome (GOLD analysis project Ga0172379, IMG submission 119756) | Groundwater microbial communities from an aquifer near a municipal landfill in Southern Ontario, Canada - Groundwater well OW334 metaG | ecosystem: Environmental > Aquatic > Deep...
AAGTTCACTGACGCGGGTTTTGCCGTTGTAACAGCCCAGGACGGAGAGGGCGGGGCGGAGTCTGCTGAAATGGAACGGCCGGACCTGATTCTTTCTGATGTTCTGCTCCCTAAAATAAACGGCACGGAAATGGCTAAGAAAATAAAAGCTGCCAAGATTGATTTGCCAATCATATTCTTAACTAATTTGAAAGACGTTGACGCCATAAACCAGGAAATAAAATCAAGCGGCTATGACTGCCTTATCAAGTCGGATTTGCACATAGAAGATATTGTCACAAAAGTTAAGAAGAAATTAAAAATTTAATTTTGCAACTAAAAACCGCCCGGCCGAAAGGCCAAGGGCGGTTTTTTATTTTTAACTTAGACTGATATAGAAACAATAAAAACAAATAAAGCTCCAAATATAGTAAGCGCTATCTGCCTGTAAGAGCTGTGCTCGGCATGAGCTTCCGGCAGAATATCTGAAGCTCCTATATATAACAAAAAGCCCGCAAAAAAGCTTAGATACACAACTAAGAATTGCGGAGGCACAGCAAAAAATAATGTTGAACAAGCTCCCAGCACAGGCGCCAGCGAATGTATTGCTAAAAATATCTTTGATTTATTGGTGCTGTTTTTGTTAACAAGCATTAAAATCATGCTGTTTATACCATCAACAAAAGCATGCGACATTACTGCCACAGCAATCAACATTCCTACAGCGGGACTTACTTGAAAACCCAAGCCTATGCCGACGCCGTCAATAAAACTGTGGCCGGCCAAGGCTAAAGACGAAAAAACTCCCACTTGCGGATGTTTATGATCTGCATAGTCTTCTTCGTGGGCATGATGTATTAAAATTGTCTTTTCTAAAATATGAAAAATTAAAAACCCGCACACAAGAGCCGTCATAGCAAAAACAGATTTAACATTTCCTGCGCATATTTCGCTTATAATTTCCGGAAAAATTTCAAAAAAGACCACTCCAATTAATATTCCTGCGGAAAATGCCATTATATACCGCATTTTTTCTTTAAATCTTATGGCAAAAAACCCGCCCAACAAAGTTGAAGCAAGGGCAAGTATTGAAAAAAAGATAGGTGTAAAATCCATATTTTTATATATTATCTTTTAAACAGTTTAAAATCAATACTGTACAATTTAATCAAAGGAAATATAATGAATAAATGAAAAAGTATATTGCGGTATTATTTTTTCTTATTTTTACTTTTTGTTCAGCATCAGAGCTGGTTGATTTAAACACCGCCAGTTTGGAAGAACTGGACAGGATAGAAGGCGTTGGCCCTGCAACAGCTGAAAAAATAATAAATGCCAGGCCCTTTTCCTCTGTGGATGATTTGCTGAAAGTGAAAGGCATCGGCGAAAAAACTCTGCAAAATATAAAAACCCAGGGCATAGCTTGTGTAAACTGCCAGCAAACGCAAGTGCAAGATGCAGTCAGCAAAAGCGCAGTCAAAATTAATTACCCTGATAATATATATTTTTCTGAATTAATGCCGTCCCCCAAGGGAACCGACGAAACCGAAGAATGGATAAAAATTTATAACGCCAATGATTTTGATGTTAATTTGTCCGGCTGGACAATTGAAGATGAAATAGGCGCGCCAACGGTTTACAAAATAAATACAGGCGCAATTATTTTTGCCAATCAATATTTAATTTTTAAAAGGCCTGATACAAAAATTATTTTAAATAATGAAGGCGACAGCCTGATTTTAAGAAGCCCTGATGACAAAATAAAAGATAATGTAATTTTTGAAAAAGCTCCGATTGGCCAAACATATATCAAAACTTCTTCGGGGTGGCAGTGGAGTGGAGCATTAGTGGAGAAAGAAGTATTGCCAAAAAAAGAAAAATCTGATATTAGTAATGAAGTTGGCTCTAATGTAGCGGCAGTCAGCCAATTCTCAAACCAAGATTATTCAAATTATGCGAATCCTTGGTTTTTATTTTTAACTGCTGTTATAATTGCTGTCGTTTCTGCGATATTATTTATATTTATAAAATTAAAGATTAAAATTAACTAAACTTTAACTAATATGTCAGGTCATTCTCATGCGAAAACAGTCATGGCCACAAAAATGGCCAATGCCGCTAAAAAAGGAAGAATATATTCCAAATACGGCAGACTGATTACAATAGCCGTAAAAGACGGAGGCGGATCAGGAGATCCGGAAAAAAATTCCAAGCTCAAGGCTGTGATAGAACAGGCTAAAAATATGAACATGCCCAAAGAAAACATTGAAAGGGCTATCAAAAAAGGAACTGGCGAACTGGCCGGAGAGGCATTAGAAGAGGTGGTTTTTGAAGGATTCGGTCCCGGAGGAATAGCTCTTATGATTACCGGCATTACCGACAACAAAAACAGAACATTAAGCGATGTTAAAGTTGCTTTAAACCAGAATGGAGGAAAGATGGCCGGAGAAGGAGCTGTAAAGTGGATGTTTGATAGAAAAGGAGTTATAGTTGTAAACGGAGAAGGAAAGACCAAAGAAGATCTTGAACTTGCTGCAATAGAGGCCGGAGCAGAGGACGTAAAGTGGCACGAAAATGCGCTTGATGTTTTCACCAGCCCCGAAGACCTGGAAAAAGTTAAAAAGGCTCTTGAAGAAAAACAGCTGAAAATTGATTCTTCTTCGCTGGATTGGGTGGCAAAAGAAGAAGTTGAAATATCCCAAAAAGATAAAGAAATGGCTGAAAGACTTTTTGAAGCATTGGATGAAAATGATGCTGTTCAAGACATCTACTCAAACGAAAAATAATAATTTAAAAATATTAAAACAAAGCCTATGATTATAATCGGATTGGATCCGGGGACTGCCATAACAGGCTTTGCTGTTATTGAAAAAAAGGGGATTAGAGATGAAAAACCAAGGGTTATAGATTTTGGATGCATTACAACAGAAGCTTTTGATTCGGCCGGAGACAGATTAAAAATAATCCACAACGAACTTAATAAATTAATTTCTCACCACAAGCCAGATCTTATTTCTGTTGAAAGCCTGTTCTTTTTTAAAAATTTAAAAACTGTAATGCCGGTGTCCCAGGCAAAAGGAGTAATATTACTTACCGCCGCAAAAAAGAATATTCCCGTGTGCGAGTTCACTCCCTTGCAAGTAAAAATGACCATTGCAGGATACGGTCGGGCTGAAAAAAAACAGGTTCAGGAAATGACAAAAAAACTTTTAGACTTAAGCGGGTTTGATTTAAAAGAAAAAAACAGAAAAAAAGATGATGCGTCTGATGCCTTGGGCATTGCTTTCTGCGCCTCAATTAAGAGGTTTGACGCATAATTTACGGGCTGTGAAAAAGTAATATCTTGACAATAACCTATTAAAAAATATAATAAGGAAAATACAATTAAAAAATAAACTAAAAAATAATGGAAGACGAATTTTTAACCAGGATTTTAAATCAAGAAGATGATTTTGACGACACAACTCTTGACGATGACGAAGAGGAAGAAGATGACGATATTGATGAGGAAGAAGATGCAGATGATGCCGATGATGATGACGACGACAGCTTTCAGGAAGACGAATAAAAAAATTTTTAAAATAGAGGCCCGGCATAAAAGCTTGGCTTTTATTTTACTGTTGACAATGGCATGATAATGATTTTAACTGATGAAAGATATATAATAAATGAACTATAAAATTAAACAGTATTTTTATGATAGAAATTATAAAAAACTTTTTTAAGAAAATGGTCCCAGGAAAAAAACATCAGAAAAGAGATATAAAAACCATTATTCTGAAAACAATAAAATACTTTTTCCTCGCAATTTTGTTGATGTGTATTTTTGTTATTTTTTTATTTTTTTATTACACATATGATTTGCCCCGCCCTGAAAAATTTTCAGAGAGCCAGTTTATCCAATCAACAAAAATATATGACCGGACCGGAAAAATTCTTTTATATAATGTTTACGGAGAGGAAAAAAGAGAAATTGTCAGTTTTGACAAAATATCAGACAACATCAAACACGCTGTATTGGCTGTAGAAGATGCCAGATTTTACCAGCATTCAGGTATAGACTTTGAGGGTGTTGGAAGAGCAATTTTAATTGATTTAAAATTGCAATCTGCCAGCCAAGGAGCCTCTACAATAACTCAACAGCTTATACGCTCCACCTATTTAACAAATCAAAAAACCTTAGCAAGAAAAATAAGAGAAGCTGTTTTAAGCATAGAACTGGAAAGAAGATACTCTAAAGACCAAATTTTTGACTGGTATTTAAACCAAATTCCTTATGGCCAGAACGCTTATGGCGTTGAATCTGCCAGCCAGACATATTTTGGCAAATCGTCTTCTGATGTATCTTTGGCGGAAGCCGCCACTTTAGCCGCCATAATTCAAGGCCCAAGTTATTACTCTCCTTACGGGTCTAATAAAAATAAACTTTTAGCCAGAAAAGATTTTGTTTTAGGAAGAATGAAATCTGAAGGATATATTACAGATGAAGAAATGACAGCTGCTAAAAATGAGAAAATAGTTTTTTTGGAAAATAAAACTTCCATAAAAGCCCCTCATTTTGTGATGTATGTGGAAAAATATTTATTTGAAAAATATGGAGAAGATTTTCTGAAAGAAAAAGGTTTAAAGGTTTATACAACATTGGACTGGGATCTTCAAAGTTATGCCGAAGATATTATAGCGAGCCGGGATGAAATAAATAAACAGTTTGATGCTTATAACACAGCCTTGGTGGTTGTAGATCCTGGAACCGGCGAAATACTAACCTTAATGGGTTCCAAAAATTATTCCGATCCAGCCTATCCTGAAGGGTGCGACGAGCTGGCTCCTGGAAGCTGTTTGTTTGATCCAATGTATGATGTTGCAACTATGGGCCTTCGCCAGCCGGGATCGTCTTTTAAGCCATTTGTTTACGCTACAGCGTTCAAAAAAGGTTTTACCCCTGATACAGTGCTTTGGGACGCCCGAACCGAATTTAACCCCAATTGTGACCCTAATGCATGGCAGATAAAAGACCAGTACGGGCTGGGTTGTTATAATCCTCAAAACTATGATGGAATGTACAGAGGAAAGATTACTTTGCGAAAAGCTTTAGCAGGTTCTCTTAACTTGCCGGCTGTAAAATTATTATATTTAGCCGGAATAAATGACAGTCTAAAAACAGCTTCTGATATGGGAATTTCTACGCTGACAGAGCCCGATCGTTATGGGTTGTCTCTGGTGCTGGGAGGCGGGGAAGTAAATCTACTTGAATTAACTTCAGCTTACGGCGTGTTTGCCACAGAAGGGGTAAAGGCTCCAACTGTAAGTATTTTAAAGATAGAAGACAGTAATGGAAATATAATTGAAGAGAATAAAAAACAATCCACAAAAGTTTTAGACACACAAGTTGCAAGGCAAATAAGCAGTATTTTATCTGACAATAATGCAAGAACTTACATATTTGGAGCAAACAACACTTTGTATTTTCCTGGATATCAGGTTGCTGCAAAAACCGGAACAACGCAATATTTTAATGATGCATGGACAATGGGTTATACTCCTTTTGCTGCTGTGGGAGTTTGGGTGGGAAACAATGACAATTCTTCAACCGATAAAAGAACAGGTATTGGTTTGGCGGCGCCCATTTGGAGAAGCATTATGGAAAAATTGCTAAGCACTCATCCTGTAGAAAATTTTACAGCCCCTGCTGAAATAACCAACAGAAGCCCTGCTTTATTGGGCAAGCTTGATGCAAACGACAATAATACCATTTTGTATTATATTGATAAAAAAAATCCTTTGGGAGCTGCTCCTCAAAACCCCAGCGATGATCCGCTCTACTATTTCTGGCAGACAGGAATAAACAATTTATTAAGCGGACGATAGATAAGATTACAAACAAAAATCCCCACACAAGGGGATTTTTGTTTGTCTTAAATTAGAGATATTATGTTGATTTAATTGGCATTACTACATAAAGATAACTTGCATCTCCCACAGGTTTTAAAACGCACGGGCCCTCTTTTTCAGACATATCCAGCACCACTTCAGAGCTTTTGATATTAACCAAACCATCTATTAGAAATTTATGGTTAAAAGAAACATCCATTGTTTCTCCATCAACTTTTGCAGAAATTATTGATTGGCTTTTGCCCAAATCCGGGCTTTGAGCAAACACTTCAACCTCTTTCTTGTCTGGATTTACTGTCAGTCTTACTTCGTTTATTTTACCGGAAAATAATGATGCTGTTTTAATTTGGCTTAACAATTCGTCCCTTTTCAAAGTTATATGCGTTTTGAACTTAGTAGGTATAATTTCCTGATAGTTGGGGTATTCTCCTTCTATCAAACGGGAAATCACTTGAAGTTGGGGGTGTTGAATTTCTTTCATTGGAAATTCAAACATTGTTTGATTGGGAGATATATATATTTTAAGCAAGCCTTCTTTTTCCGATAAAATATTCATCACATCTCTGGCCGGTTTTTGAGGAAGAATGAAAGAATAATCTTTTTTAACGGGTTTTTCCAGGGTGATGGTTTTTTCCGCCAGTCTAAAACTGTCTGTGGCGACCATTTTCAATAAGTTTTTTGAGAAAACCAGATAAACTCCTGATATTTCCGGCCTTGACTGGGATGGGGAAGCAACGTCAACAATTTGCGAAAGCCCCTGGCAGAATTTTTTATTATCCACTTCTAAATATTCAAGGTTGGTAAATTCGGGAATAATAGGGAACTCATCTGGATTGTAGCCCTGTATTTGAGTTTTAAAATTTTTACATTCAATGTGCAAGTTTTTACTGTTTTCTTCCAATGTAATTTTGTCATCCGGCAACAGAGAAACAAAACTGGAGAAAAATTTTACAGGAATTAAAGCTTTTCCCTTTTTTACAATTTTAGTCAAAATCCACAACTTAATCGCTGTTTCTAAATCGGTGGAACTTAAACTTAAAAAATTGTCTTCTGTATTTAACAGCACATTCTCTAGAATAGGCAAAGTCAGGTTTTTACCGACGGCCTTTTCCGAAATGTTTAATCCTGTTTTTAAATTTTCTTTTAAAATTTCTACTTTCACATTACTCAAAAGAGTTTATTATTTTTCTTCAGTGAAAAATTTTCACTCGTTTGTATTTAACATTTTTAAGAAAGCTTAACGTATTAATATATTAAATAAATAAATTTGTTATTGTTAGTAATTGCACTTCCAAAGTTTTTTAAAAACGGTTAAGGGTATTTTGTGTTCAAAAAAAGTTTTTTGCGGGTGTGGGGATCTTGTGGAAAAATATTTAATTGAGATGTGAAATTTTGAAGTATAACTTTTATCTTTTTTTATCCACTAAATAATTAACACTGTAAAACACTTTTTATCCACTATATATCCTCTGTTTTATTAAGCTTAACTCTTCGGTCAGTTTATTGTTTTCCTCGCTCTCTTGCAAGATTTTTTTATAGGCATAAATCGCTGTTGTGTGGTCTTTCCCGCCGAATTTTCTGGCTATTGCCGGGAAAGAATATTTTAACTCTCTCCTTAATAAAAACATTGCAATCTGCCTGGGTTTTACAATTTCCTTCCTTCTGGTGGGATCAAAAAGATTTTTTTCTTCTAAATTATAGAATTTTGAAACAGTCTCTATAATTTTTTTATAATTTGCCACATCAAACGGGCTGAAAACAAATCCTTTTAATAATTTTTTAGCCATTTCCACATCAGGAACGTTATTGGTGGTTTTATGGGAAATTAACAACTTATTAAGCGCTCCTTCCAGCTCTCTGATATTTTTTTTGACATTTGTAGCAATATAATCCAAAACATCTTCCGGAAGCTCCAGATTTTTTTCTTGAAGTTTGTTTTTCAAAATAACAAGCCTTGTTTCATAGTCAGGCAAACTGACATCTGCTATCATTCCGCCCTCAAATCTTGATCTTAGCCTGTCCTCAAGCTCTGGAATAGCATTTGGAGGCCGGTCTGAAGAAAGAACTATTTGCTTATTTCTTTCATACAGAGAATTAAAAGCATGGAAAAATTCCTCTTGGGTTTTATTCTTTCCGGCCAAAAACTGCACGTCATCAATAATCAAAACATCAATAGAGCCAAGGTTTGATTTAAACGATTCAATAGTGCCGCTTCTTATTGAGGCTACTATATTGGAAACAAATTTTTCTGAAGAAATATATCTTACCTTTTTCTTTTTTGGGCCGTCTGCTATTTTATTCCCAATAGATTGTATCAGGTGGGTTTTTCCCAGTCCTGTTCCTCCATAAATAAACAAAGGATTATAAGTAAATCCTGGGTTTTCTGAAACAGCCAGAGCGGCTGCGTGAGCCAGTTCATTAAAAGATCCTACAACAAAATTATCAAAAGTATAGCGCGGATTTAAATTTGTGTCTTTATTTATTTTAAATTCGTCAAATTTGAGCTGTTCGGTTTCTTCCTTTTCATTGTCTGTTGCAGAAATTTTTTCATTGGCGGTTTTTTGGGACTGCGGCTTGATAACAAATTCCAAATCTTTTATTTTGTCGTCTATATCGTGCAAGGTTTTAAGGATAAGCTTGTTGTATTTGTTTCCAAGCCATTCTCTGGAAAACGCATTAGGAACGGAAATTATTATTTTTTCACCATCCCTGGAAATGATTTCCGTATTTTGAAACCATGTGGCAAAATTTGCCTTAGAGATATGAAACTGCATTTGGGCTAAAACTGATTGCCAGAGTTCGTTATTGTCCATAACTATTTTTTGAATTATTTTTAGTTCACAACTTATTAACATCCTTATTATAAACAAAAAAATCAATCAGTAAAAGTATATCTCATATTAACTTAATTCATAGAATTATTACAAGTGGCGTCAATCAGGAACAAAATTCACAGGGTGTTATTAAGGTGTGGATAACTTGTCAAAACAGGTTAAATCCAGACGCACAATAAAATTATACAGCGCTTGCTTTTTGGTTTTTTTTAGGGTATACTATTTGTATCATATATTTAATAAATAATCATAAATAATCACATAACATGAGCCGAACATATCAGCCAAAAAAGAAAAAAAGAGCAAGAACTCACGGATTTTTGAAGAGAAAGCAGACAAAAAATGGAAAAAAGGTTTTAAAGAGGAGAATACAGAAAGGAAGAAAAAAATTAACCGTTTAAGCAAGGTTAAAAATTGTGTTGCCTAAAAAAAATAGATTAAAAAAAAAGAAGGATTTTGAAAATGTTTTTAAACATGGCAAGTCTTTCAAAAGCGAATTTTTAACTTTAAGATTCAAGCAGGGCGAATTGGAAAACAGCAGATTTGGTTTTATTGTTTCCAATAAGGTTTCTAAAAAGGCAGTTGTCAGAAACAGAACCAGGAGAAGATTGCAATCGGCGGCCGAAAAGTATTTTTTGCAGATTGAAAAAAACATTGATGGAATATTTATGGCTTTTCCGGGCCTAGAAAACAAAAGCTTTTTGGAAATTCAAGAAACCGTCGGAGGTCTTTTTTTGAAAGCAGGATTGATTTCAAAGTAGTATTTATATTAAATAAGATTATCCTCAAATGTTTGGATTTTTAGTAACTATTTTTGATTTTGTTTTATATCAGCCTTTATTTAACGGATTAATAATAATATATGATTATTTCCCCGTGCATGATTTTGGCTTGGCCATCATAATTTTAACTCTTATAATCAGGCTGATTTTATATCCGCTTTCCGCCAAAGCCACAAAATCTCAAAAGGCGCTCAACGGACTGCAGTCAAAAATCCAAGAAATCCAAAAGAAGTATAAGGACGACAAAGAAAAACAAGCCATAGAAACATTGGCGCTTTATAAAACAGAAAAAATAAATCCGTTCAGCGGACTTTTTTTAGCTTTGATACAGTTGCCCATTTTGATAGCGCTTTACAGAGTTTTCTGGCTGGGATTAAAGCCGGAGGAATTGAACAGGCTCTATGATTTTGTTTTAAACCCTGTCAGCATAAACGCCAGCTTTTTAGGAATGATGGATCTTTCAAAGCCCAATTTTATTTTTGCGGTTTTGGCCGGTATTTGCCAGTTTTTTCAAACAAAAATGCTGACCCCTAAAAAAGACAGCTCCCAAGGAAAAACAAATGAGTTTGCCCAGGCCATGCAAAATCAGATGCTTTATTTTTTCCCTGTTTTTACAGTGATAATATTAATGTCATTGCCTTCGGCCATAGGCCTTTATTGGATAGCAAGCGGAGTTTTTACGATAGTCCAGCAATATTTTACTCTTAAAAATAATCCTAAAAATTAAGAATATAAAATGATAGACCAAAACGATATTCAAAAAATAGAAGAGACTGCAAAAGAATTTTTAAATAAAATGACTTTAAAAATAATAGAAGTGCGCGCGCAGATTGCTTCTGAAAACGAAAAAAAACAGCAGGTTTCTGAAGATGTATTAAATTTTTCCATTTCATCTCCAAAAAATGAAACAGAACCGGATGCCGGCATAAAAAATGAAGCATCAAAAAATGCGGTTGATTTGGATATTAAAATAGAAGACCCGCAAATTTTAATAGGAGAAAAAGGCCAGACTCTTTTTGAAACACAAAGAATTTTAAGAACTATATTAAATAAAAAAATTCAAAAACAGTTTTACCTTAACCTAGACATCGACGGATATAAAAGAAAAAAGATTGATTATTTAAGAGTGTTGGCGCAGGATTTGGCGGACAAAGCGGCCTCCTTTAAAGAAGAAAAAAACTTTTCACCGATGCCGGCCTATGAAAGGCGTATTATTCATTCGGCGCTTTCAAAAAGAGAAGACGTCATTACAGAGAGCCGGGGAGATGGCGAGGATAGATATGTTGTCGTAAAACCTCGTTAATTTTAATCTCCTATCGGGATTATAATCAGCCAGTTTGGATATTTCCCTGTTTGCCTTATGCTCTCCCATTTCACTTCCTGGGGACCTCTTTTATTTATATCTTTTGGTGTTGAAAACACCTGGCAATATGTCCAAGGCCCGTATTTTGCATCAGTTATAGGGTCAAAATAAACAAGCATTACAAGAAAGTATTTTCCGTCAAAACTAATGGAGGCTATATTGTCCGCAGACGCGTCAGGGCATTTTTTTTTGTAACAATTTTTGTTTTGGTCATATCCTATGCAGTCAAGATCCTCTGCTGTGCACTTATCAAGATCGTCTTTTTCATTTGTATAGTCTCCCGGCGGGTAATAAAATTTAATGTCTTCAAGTTTTTTTATGTAAATACCCGCGTTTTCTATTGCAGATCCGCTGATATATGTGGACGCTCCATCACCTCTGTTCAAAGTAATTTTGTAGGCATCCCCGTATTTTTTGTATCGGTATTTATGTATGGAAGCAGAGGACGGCTCAACCACAAAATCACTTTTTGAGGAACACCCTGAATTTGGATCAATGTATTTGCACTGTCCCCAGTTATTTGTTTCGTCAAACAAAATGCCGATGTAATAAAGGCTTAGTGCCGGCTTATGTATTATGCTTACCGAATTCACACTATTTCTTAAATCTCCAAGGTCTAATATGTCTCTGGTGTTGGCAGGTGCATTTCCTGAACAATTATTGGAATTGTGAAAATAAACGCCGGCTTCTTTTGAGTTATCGGTTGTAATAACTGCTCCTTCCATTTTTCCAAGTTTGAATATAGCAAGATAAGGATTAAGGGTGGTTATAATAAGATAAAGGGTAACAAAGATTATTAAGCCGGACATTGCTCCGGAAATTATTTCTTTTGCCAATGTTCTTGCGCGTCCTGAGGCGGCAGAAAACAGATATAAAACTCCGGCGGCAACTATAGAAAGGAACACGGCAAAAAATCCTAGGAACATCCCAATGTCAAAAATATATTTTAGATAATTGGGAAGAGGCGTGTCAGAAGATGTTAAGCTGGATCCGGTGGAAGTTATCTCGGGATATTTTATTTCAAGCCCTCCTTCTGCATAAACAGAACTTAAGGGTAAAACCGCAAGGAACAAAAAAATAGTAGAAATCGCGATTAAAATTTTAAAATTTTTATTTTTCATTTTTTATGTGAAAATTATTTAGTCGGCCATATTTGGACTAAACCTATGGCATATTTTTGAGCTATAATTTCTTCCCAGTTGAAATTAGAAACAGTTTTGCTGAAAACCTGGCATTTTTTATATTGAGTATCAAGATCCCCCTCGCTGCATTCTTGCGTTCTAGCGGAGCCAGGCTGGCATTTATTCAAATCAATACAATCTTTTATTTGTTGCCCGTTTGCGCAAGCCGACCACGAAGAACAGCTCCATGACGGTATACAGCTTGCATTGCAGCTGTCTCCCTGATTTTTTGTTTCGCAAACAGAGGCAGTACCGTCGTTTGAACCCACAAGGGTGCACTTGTTGTTTCTGCAGATAAGAAACGTGTTGGATGTGCAGGCCTGCTTTTCTATTTTTGACTGTTTGCAGGCGCTGTTGCCATTATAGTCAAGATTGACGCAGAGTCTATTTTGAGTTCCCTTCAGGCAAATTTCCCACGGATTGCAGTACCAGTTCGGCGGAACAGGACAGCCGTCTTCTGTGCCATCTCCCCCTGCTTCTCCTGCCGAAGTTAAAAGCACAAGATAGTTTCCATTTATTTTCATAGCCCCCGGACTCTTTTTAAAGGTGGAAAAAATTGTTTTTTCTCCGCTAACAGCATTAATACCGGCATAACTGTATTCTATTTTTGAGGCTTCTTTCTCCCAGTAGTATTTTTTAAATTGGTTATCGTTTTTATTCACACTATAAAAGCCGGAATTAGTTCCTCCATTATAGCCATAAGGCAAGCTGTAAAACGTTACCCCGTCTCCCGATGACGCATAATCCTTATTAATTTGGAAAATAGTCAGAGAAGAAAAAGAGTTTTTATTTTGCAATAAAGTATTATAATCTTCTTCTGTGACATTTGTGCATCCGTCTTCAAAAATTGGCCCGGTGCATCCGCCAGAAAAGTTTTCAGATTTATGGGCAATTACCGAGTAAGATGTGTTGGAATTGATAATTTTTACAGATTTGATTCTTCCTTTAAACGGATAAGTTAAAACTGGGTCGCTGGCTGTGTGAACAGCAGACATAAATCCGGTGCACTGGTCCCCTAAATAATAATAAATTCCGGCAGTTTTGTACCCCAAGCTGAAAGACAGGGCGTCTGAAATGGTTTCTGTTCTTCCGCAAGGAATTATTTTAATTGAAACCTGGGAATAATCCCATTCGCCCCAGCTGATCATTGGCATTTTAAAATCTGTTTTTGGGTATTTCCATATTATTAAGTCCGGCCGGTTTGTGCATTTATAATAAATTTGCGTATAGCCCATATTCAGCTCCGGCGATGTATCGGAATCAGACATTCCACTGGCAATCATATCAGTGTCGCTTTTAAAATAATAAATACCATCAACGCCTGCAACAGGGGTTATTGACGGCGTGACCAGGGTTTTATTTATTGTCTGTAAAATTAAAAAAGATGTCATCAATAAAATTAATCCTAAAATTGCGCTTTTTATTCGGTCCTTTGCATCCCCTGTTGCCCCGGGATTTCCTGCAGACCCTATAAAAGTAATACCTCCAATGGCCAGAGACACCAATGCCAGCACTCCTCCGATGGCTATTCCTACTGCAAAAAAATAGGCAATATATTCAGCTAAACCGCTTACTCCTGTTATTGAATATCCAAAAAAAGACGGATATTTTTGTTCAAGATTATTGACTGCAAAAATGCTTCCGGCCGGCAAGACAGTTAAAAATAGAATTGCAAAAACAATTAAAATTTTATGATTTTTCTCTGGCATTTTTAATAAGCAATTTACTTTATCGGCCAGACCTGTGCTATGTCCGGCTTGTATCCCTCTGAAAGAAATGTAGAGGTGTCTATGTTAGGAACATTTTCGCGATAGATCTGGCATTTTCCATATTGGGTATCGTCTGTTATTGTATAACCGCTGCCGTCATCGCAGGTTTGTGTTTCGGTTCTTGACCCTTTACCGCATTTTAAGTCTGTGCAAGTTCTGCTTTGTTTGCCATTTCGGCACATACCCACTGACCCGCACGTCCAAATAGGAACGCAGTCATTAGTGGATACTTCTTCTTTTTTTGTACCGGTCAACAAAACAAGATATTTTCCTCCTATTTCTATAGACCCGGGGCAGTCTTTAAATGTTGCGCATTTTTCTTTTTGTGCGGTTCCAACTTCAACGCCCGAATAGTCAAAGAGTATTGCGCTAGCTCTCCTCTCCCAATAATTTTTAGCGCTGAATTGATCATTGCTTTTTTCTACTTTAAAGTAACCGGCTTTTTGACCTGTTTTATATCCAAAAGACGTGCTATAAAATTTTACTCCCTCGCCAGATGAGGCATAGGCGGTGTTATATTGAAAAATACTTGCCGAGAAAAAAGAAGTTTTGTACTTCAACAAATTATCATAATCTGACTGATAAACATTTTCGCACGCGGTTTTAGTAATGGGGCCCGTGCAGCCGCCGGCAAATTCCGGCGACTTATGGAAAATTACGCCATACGAGGTGTTATCATTGATAATTTTTACAGATTTAATTCTGCCCCTAAAAGGATCTCCCATAGATGTGTCGTCTGTTGTGCGCGCGTTAGACATAAAGCCTTTGCAACCTTCATCCAGAAAATAATAAACTCCGGCTGTTTGGTAGTCTATTCTAAAAGAAGGGGCATTAATTGTTCTTTTTTCGCCGCACGGAATGAGTTCTATAGAAACCTTAGAGTAATCTGGCTGGCCGCTCGTTATAGGCAAACCAAAGTTTATTTGGGGATATCTCCAAATAATCAAATTGGGGCCTTTGGTGCATTTGTAATAAATTTGCGTATATCCTTTGTTTGTTTTTTCTAGTGTGTTGCTTTCAGCTTTTGCCATTGCCGACATATCGCTGTCATTTTTGTAATAGAAAATTCCGTCTACTCCGGCCAATGGCGTGAGGGTTGGAGAAACCAAATTTGCATTTATTGATTGTAAAATTATAAAAGAGACCATTGTTAAAATTAACCCCAATATGGATCCCTTTATCCTGTCTTTTGCATCGCCCATTACCCCTGGATTTGCTCCGCCCAAAATGTATGTGCCGGCTCCGATAGCAAGAGATATCAAGGCCAAGGCTCCGGCTGCCATTATCCCCAATCCAAAAAAGTATCCTATGTACCCGTTCATATCAGGCGTGGCTGTTATTTCAGGCAAGCCGGGAATTCTTGGGTAAGTTATTTCAAGCGCCAAGGCAAATTTACTGTTTAGGACAAATAGTAAAACCGCTGTAAAAAATATTGGTAGCTTGTTGTTTTTTGCCATAATTTTTTATTAATTAAAAAATTAAAATGATCCTCCCCCGCTTTCGCCGGTTTCCCACTCTTGGCAGCAGAACCAGTTATCCATTAAGGATGAGTTTCCTGAAATTTTTCCGGCGGTTGCGCCATAGCAATGATTTTTTATATACTCGCCCTTTATTATAGTCTGCGTTCCTTCGGTTGGTTTTATTGGCGGAATTATTTCATGCTCTGTTCTCTGGCAATTTAATGTTTTTGTGTCGGTTCCGTATGTAAGCGAAGTCACGCTGCATTGGTCCATTTTATTTCTTGAATAATCAAGCTCTTTTAATATGTCGGATCTTTTGCTTGCATTCACAAATAAAATGTAATCATTTATGGCTTCTCCTATTCTGAAAGAAAACCATCCTATGCCCTGGAAATCCAATGTGCTTGCTGTTGCGCCGTCCATGCCAAAGCCTTCAGGGCATCCTTCGGCCATAGTTTTTCCTTTAATTAAATTTATCATTTTTTGGCAGGCATTTCCTGAACACTCTCCTCTAACGCAGTTGCATCCTGTGGTTGTTGCATCGGTGGTTGATTGTTCAGCCCCTGCGCAAGAGCACGTGGCGTTGCAGGGATTTTTGCCGTCTCCGCAAGTGCTGTCGCATTTGCAATAATCTTTTTCCTTCTCTATTCTCTTCAAATAGTTTATTGCGCTGTTTGTTGTGGTCAGTAATTTATTAATGGCCTCAACAAATTCATTGGCCCATTGTTCGGCATCATCAACAGTTTGACCAACGGGGATTTCATCTTTTTTGGAGCAATATCTGGTGTCGCCCAACGGTTCATCAGTTTTTTCTGCAGGATTGTTCCACCAGGAATCTTGGCAATAAAAAGTAAGAGGGTCGCTGCTATATGAGTATTTTCCGCATTGGCCTATTACCACTCTTAAATATGTTGAATCACTAATGGCTGTTGATGAGCTTGAACCGGCTCCTCCTGTTGGGCAATCGCAGGCATTATATGTGCTTCCGTCAGATGTTTTGCAGGTTTTCATGTCATCTCTGCCATATTCTCCGCACCCTCCGCTGCCCTCAACAACATCACTGCCGTAATTATACTGGCCGATAATTCCGCAAGGGCAGTCGGGGCATTTGGAGGCAGACGGACATTTTGATGCTTCCGGGAATTCGTCTAAGCAATAATTCCAGCTTTCTATTTCTTCGTCGTCTTCTTCAGAGTAGTTTAATACAAGGTCATTTGAGCTCTGGCATTTTTGTCTTAAAGGATATTTATAAAGAAAGGATGAAGAATATTTACCGCCCAAAAAGTTTGGCTTTAAACAGTCTTCATATCCTGCATACTGGTCTGATCCATAAGCGCAAAGCGAAGATCTCTCTATGCAGAACTTTAAGTTGCTTGTATCTTGCAAATTGCTCTTTGTGTTGCACTGCGCCAAATCCGTTGAACCGATAACACATTGCTCTTCATATTTTATGAGGCATTGGGAATCTATGTTGCAGTCTTCTACGCATTTTCTATATTCAGCAGAACAGGGCAGATATTTTTTTGAGCAAGTTTCCAAACATTGGGTTTTGTAATAAGACATGCATCCTTGAAAATCTTTAAATCCTGTAATTTTTTCATCATCATTATCGGAAGCGGTGTTTTTTGTGTTTATTACCGGAAACACGCAGCTGCGCTTGTCCCAGCATTTTTTAACACAGCTGCTCTGCGTTTTTAAACAGGTTGTTCGCCTCTCCACGCAGTCTTTGTATTTGTCTTTTTGTTTTATTGGATCAAACTGGCTGCATTTTAGATTGTCATTATCGCATTTTTCGCATTGGCCGTAGCATTGCAGGTCTTCCTGGCTATAACCCGGGCATATTTTTTGGCATGTTTGGTAATATGAATTTTTATCATATTCAAAACCTGCGCAGTACTTCAAAGGGGTTTCGCCCTTTTTCATTATCAGTTTGTCTTTTTCGTTGGTTTGCTCATAAATTTTTGAAAAATCAGCCTGAGATTTTATAGCATAGCAATTGCTCGCCTTTTTTTCTATTGCAATTAATGTTGATTTAGCCAGCGCAATTTGTGATTTTATGGCCGAAATCTCGCCATTGAGCCATTCTATCTGGTCTATCAATCTAAGTTTTTTCCAGCTATTTATGTAAACATTACCCGTATCTTCCTCCTCTATGTTCGGTTTGTTTGGATCATTTTTAAATTCCATCAGCCCAAGGTATTCTTTTTCTGCCGTGCAGTCTTCTTCTCCTTCACAACAAACATTTATTTTTATCTTTCCTTCCTTCACCGTTTTTACTATGTCGGGGCATGTATATTCATCATTACCGCATGTAACATCATTGCAAAAACATTTTGCATCTGCTTCGCAAGCGGAATTGGGGCAAGTTTGTCCCACCAAAAAATCGGGCAAGCATTTTCCTTCCCAAGCATTATCGGGTACTGTGCAGCTTTTTGCTTTTGAGCACTTGCATTCTTCGCTGTTCATCATTTCAACCATTTTTTTCCCCAAGTTTTCTGCTATGACCATTTTTTTCTTAACAGCTTCGCTTAGTTTCAAAAGGCAATCTGCTATGTCATGATTTTTATTGGCCGGGGAAACCGTTACTTGTTCTGCTGGTATTGCATTGCCTTTTGAATCTTTTTCATTGGTTATTCCTATAGGATCTCCTGTGACATCAAAATCAAAACAGTCCATTGTTTTTGCTACCAAATTCTCTGTGACCCTTCCTATTGGGATTACCTCATAATAAACTCTTGGAATAGAACTGTTAACATTGCCTGACCCCGTACCCCATAAACCAACAACATCAAGGCCGTTAAGTTTAAAAATAACAAGATTTGGATTTATTGTATAAGCTATCAAATAGGAACACATTACTATTGCCAGCCCCAAAATTCCCGATTTTATCCATTCCTTTGATTCATCTTTAAATCTGCCCAAGCCCATATCAAGCAAGTAATAAGCTCCGCCGAAAACTATGGTTAAAACTGCCAGCAAACCGGCTATTCCAATGCCGGCATTAAAAAAGTACTTGGCGTATTCTGGCAATGTGGGGTCTGCGGGAAGCGAAAATCCCAGAATAGACGGGTATGTTTCCTCAATTGCCAAAGCAAAACTCGCCTTTAATAAAAAGGCGCCAATTAAAAATCCGAAGAGAAATATTTTTTTCTTATTTAAATTTATCATTAGCAAAGACAGAAATAAACAGGCTATTCTGTTTCGGTGCTTTCCGGCTGTTCCTGGGCTTCCTCTGCCCCCAAGGTTTTCTTTTGCGTTCTCATTCTTATAACATCTTCCGGGGCGGTGCTGATTATCTGGTCTTCTGTGTAGCTGGCAACAACAGAAATAGCTACGTGTTTTTTTCCTGCAAAAAATAACCCTTCTCCGACAGACGCTTCAATTAGCAAATATTTTTCCTGTTCGGTTAAATTAAATATTTTTTGTAGAACATCAATGGTGGCTGTGGACTGTTTCATTAAAAGCTGCAAAGAAGAGTTTGTAATAATAGCTTTTCCATAATCAGATTTCATAAAGTCGGCAACGTCCTGGGTGATTGTTGTCACTCCCAGCCAATATTTTCTGCCTCTTTTAACCAGGCCGAAAAGAAACGAAGCTCCGTCTTCAGATTGCATCAGCCACCACGCCTCATCAACCACCAGAATTCTTTTTTTCAATGTTGTTCTCACAATATTCCATACGTATCTCATTATAATAAACAAGGCCATCGGTTTTAACGATTCTTCCATATCTCTTATTCCAAAAACAACCAAGCTTTTATCTACTGAAATGTTTGACTGCTGGTTGAAAAATTCTGCGAAGGTTCCTTTTATAAATTTTTGGAGTCTTCTTGCCAATGATTCGGCCCCTGTCATGCTTCCTAAAATTTCGGCAAAATCAGACATCAAAGGAATGTTATCCTTCCATGTTGCAGGGTCAGAATCTGCAGTTATGTCTCTAATGGCATAGGTTTCGGTTAAAGCTTGGTCTAAAATGCTGTCTTCTTCAGCGCTTAACCCGCCCAACATAATTCTTAATAACCCCACCAAGTTTATAATGTTTGATCTTAAAATGTCGTCTGGGTTGTCATCGGGGCCCGGCAAAGGCAAATCAAACGGATTAACGTGATTTGGCGATGACAAAGAAATTTTGAAAAACGAGCCCCCTACCGCGTCAGCCAAATATTGATATTCGTTTTCAGGATCTATAACAATAACATCAACACCCTGCATTAAATATCTCAAAATTTCAAGCTTGATGGCATATGATTTTCCAGATCCCGATTTGGCAAAGCAGACAAGGTTGGCGTTTTCCAAACTGAACCTGTCAAACAAAACTAAAGAATTATTATGCCTGTTTACGCCATATAAAATTCCTTCGTTGGAGCTCAAGTCAAAGGAAATAAACGGAAAAGATGTTGAAAGAGGTTCGGTATCCATTGGCACGTGGACATCAATCAAATCCATGCCGTAAGGGTTGCAGGAAATAAATCCTTCTTTTTGCCTGAATAATGCCGGTTTGATGTAAATCAGTCTTGATTCAAATATTGATCTTAGGGTTAATTCGGTGTCTTTTAATTCTTTTTCAGTGGATTCATAAATAGTAATATACAAACCAAATCTGAACATTTTTTCCTGGGCTGTTGTCAGTTTGTCTCGCAAAGTTTCAATATCTTTATAGGCGGTTTCCAAAGACGGGTCTCTGACTAATCCCTTTTCTTCCCTTTCCAAAATTTCTGAAGAAACTTCGGTAATTTTTTTTCTTAATTTTTTTAAAACCAGCTCGCTGGAAATCGGATGTATAAAAAATGATATATCCATTGGCGTGTTCAAATCTATCACAGGCGAAAACCATCCGGTGTTTAAATATCGCGGATAGGAAAAAATGAAAAATGATTTTGCCAGCCGCTCGCCCAGTTTTATGTGATCCTGTAAAATGCCTATATAGGGAGGGGCAATAATATCTCTTACATCAAAAGCCTCTTCTTCAAAGATTTTGTCTTCAATTTCATTTCTCTTATTTCCTAAAATTTTATCTAAAAATGCCATGCTTTTATTACTTTAATAATTCCGGCAGAATTTCAGGATAATACCCTATTTCTGCCTGTTCTGGATGATGGATTGCCCAAAAAAGTTCTATAAGTTCAGGAGTTGTTAAGGGCACTGCTTCCAATCCACATCTTTTTAATCCCATTGCCAAAAATTCCATTCTTTGCCAAAGCTGGGTTTTGCATCTTTGAAAATCATCATCCTTCATTTCTTCCCCGCCTTTTTTCTTAAAAAAATCAAATTGCTGGGAAGCTCCTTTCATTCCCAAAACTTCCATTAAAGTGTATGGTATTACAACATAAAAGCTTTTTGTCATAACAGTATCCCCTTTTACCATTTCTTTTATAAACTCCCTGTAAGCTGCGGTTTGGGTTCGCATCAGTTCGTTGGTCTGCCTTTCTTCCAAATCTTTTAAAGCATCCAGATAAGGAGTGATGTTTATGTTTCTTGATTGAATAACTATCTGGCAGGAAAAATCCAGCGAATTTAAAAAGCTTTGAAAAGCATATATGGTGGCAGTCTGCTCTTCATCTGATTTCAATGCAAAATTTATTGAAGAGACCATTAGGACTCCTCTTATGGTATTATTTTTTAAGAGAAGAACCCCCTCTCTTATGTCTTTTATTTCCAAAAATTCTTGTGTTGCTGACTCTGGCATAATTTGCTGTTTTAAAATTAAAATTACTTAGTGCGCATTTCAACGTCTGTGTGCATTTTTTTCAGCCTGCTCTGCTGGGTTTTCAACACAGGACCCTCTTCTATCTTTTTAATTGGAGCTCTTTTGATTGTTTTAAAAGGATAGGGAGATT